>Ga0187827_10000180_pt1 | contig 97348 bp, 115 predicted proteins | sample ETNtaG_39_FD_167969 | JGI IMG/M metagenome (GOLD analysis project Ga0187827, IMG submission 167969) | Marine microbial and viral communities from oxygen minimum zone, Eastern Pacific Ocean - ETNP2014_SV_150_PacBio MetaG (Illumina Assembly) | ecosystem: Environmental > Aquatic > Marine >... | reverse complement strand
TTTGAAATCTTTATATGAAAGAAAAATTAAAAAAAATAGAGAATATAGAGATACAAAACATGCATTTAGTAACACTAAATCTTACGGTGGTTTCTTTCATTTAGAACCATCAGGGATGAAGAATAGATCTGTATTTATAATGGATGGTTATGGTGGCCAAACATTTACAATAGATTTTGACAGAGGCAGAATAGTTGCAACAATGGCTGTTCATAGAAATTTCAATTGGAAGAAAATAGCTCATTCAGTAATTAAAAAAGGAAAATAGATTTTATAGAAAAAAAACTTTTAGTAACAATGTTGATTCTAGGATTTTCTAGGATAACAAGAGCAAGACCAGAGCATAGAGAGATAAAATAAAAAAATTTTACTTATTAGACTTGTTGAAATATAAATATTAGCATAAACACTCATGAAAACAACTCATGCCCTCGTGGTGAAATTGGTAGACACATCGGACTTAAAATCCGTGCCCTTTTGGGAGTGCCAGTTCGAGTCTGGCCGAGGGCACCATTAAAATGAAAAAAATATTTATAGTTTCAGATCATAACAAAAAATCTGAAGCAATTAGATCAATATTAGAAAAAAAAATAAAAACTTCTAGTCTAAATAAATCTGAAATTATCATTGTAATCGGAGGCGATGGATTCATGTTACAAACGTTAAAAAAATTGTATAAACTAAAAAAACCATTTTATGGAATAAATTCGGGTGACTACGGTTTTTTGATGAATAAATTTCATAAAAAAAATATTTTAAAAAATTTTTCTAAAACAGACTTGATAAGGATTTCACCACTTCAAATGATTGTTAAAAATAAGTTTGGAAAAAATAAAAAATCTATTGCAATTAACGAAATATCAATTTTACGTCAAAGTAAACAAGCTGCATCTATTTCAATTAAAAATGGTTCAAAAAATATAATAAAAAAACTTAGAGGTGATGGATTGTTGGTTTGCACTCCCGCAGGAAGTACTGCATATAACCTTTCTGTACATGGTCCAATTTTAAATTTAAATTCAAATAAACTTGCAATATCACCTGTTAGTCCATTTAGACCAAGAAGATGGAAGGGAAAAATAGTTAGTAATAAATCTAAAATATTAATTAAAAATTTAAATCCAAAAAAAAGACCAATCAGTGCTGTTGCTGATAATGTTGAAGTTCGTAATGCAGTAGAAATTAGAATTAGTGAGAATAAAAAAATAATTTTTAATCTTCTTTACAATAAAAATAAATCAATTGAGAAAAAAATTAAAATAGAACAATTAAGAAATGAAGTGGGTAGAGACTAGAGTGGTGCCCCCACACGGACTCGAACCGCGGACCTACTGATTACAAATCAGTTGCTCTACCAGCTGAGCTATAGAGGCATAAATTGGTTTTTTAATCTGAATTTTAATAAGATCAAGTTATTTTTTGTAAGTATTTATATGATGAAATACTATAGACGCACTATTAGAGAGGTTTAAACTTTCTATTTTATTATTAATTTCAATTTTTACAACAAAATCTAGATATTTTTCCGTATGTTTTTTCATACCATAACCTTCGGAGCCGAAAACTAACACATTATTTCCGTCCCATTTTGTCTCTGTTAGTTTTTTATCGCCAGCAGCATCAAAACCATAAATCCAGAAATTTTTTTCTCTCAAAAATTTTAAAGTTGAATTTATATTTGAGACATTAAAAATATTTAAATGCTCAATACTTCCACTTGCAGCTTTATGCATAAGTTTACTTGTTTCAGGGTAGTCTTTTTCTCTAACTATCATTCCATCAATATTAAATGCGCTTGCACTTCTTATAATTGAACCAATATTTCTTGGATCAGTTGCTCCTGCTAGACATACAAGATTTATTTTTTTGTCATTTTTTATAAATTCTTTAAGTTCAATATTTTCTAATTTTTCAACTTCAGCAACAAAACCCTGATGTAAAATATTTTCATTTCTACAATAATTGTCTAATTCTTTTTTTGTTTTGTAATAAATTTTTTTATCTCTAAGAAGGTTATTATTTGGACTTTCTCTGTGAATAGTTTTTTTACTTTCTTCGGTTAAAAAAATTTTAATAATTTTTCTTCTTTTATTTTTGAGTGCTTCGATAACTGGATGTTTTCCAACAATAAAATATGATGATTTATTCATTTTTTCCTTATTTTACACGTTTTTTTTACAGATTTTACCATAAATTCTAATATTGCAATTATAAGATAAAAATATATAAACCGCCTATTGTTTAAACATTGTTAGACATGTGGACGCTCTTCCATAAATTATTGGAGGGGTACCAAAGCGGTCAAATGGGGCGGGCTGTAAACCCGTTGACTTCGGTCTTCGAAGGTTCGAATCCTTCCCCCTCCACCATTTAATATTGTTTAAACAGGAGCGAACACTTGGGTTTGCGGGTGTAGTTCAGTGGTAGAACACTAGCCTTCCAAGCTGGTTGCGTGGGTTCGATTCCCATCACCCGCTCCAAAATATAAAAAAAAATATAAGTGAGGTAAAAAAAATAATGTCTAAAGAAAAGTTTAATAGAACAAAACCACATGCCAATGTTGGAACAATTGGACACGTTGACCATGGAAAAACAACTCTAACAGCAGCTATTACAAAAGTTTTAGCTGAAAAAGGTGGCGCCCAATTTGTTGCGTATGATCAAATTGATAAAGCTCCCGAGGAAAAAGAGAGAGGTATTACCATTGCGACTGCTCACGTTGAGTACGAGAGCGATAAAAGACATTACGCTCACGTTGATTGTCCAGGTCATGCTGACTATGTTAAAAATATGATTACAGGTGCAGCACAAATGGATGGAGCAATATTAGTAGTTAATGCAGCAGATGGACCAATGCCACAAACGAGAGAACATATTCTTCTCGCAAGACAAGTTGGTGTCCCAGCTATTGTTGTATTTTTAAACAAGGTTGATCAAGTAGATGATAAAGAAATGATTGATTTAGTGGAAGAGGAAATTAAAGAGTTATTAACTTCATATAAATTTCCAGGAGACAAAACTCCAATAATAAAAGGATCTGCATTAGCGGCTATTGAAGGAAGAGATGACGAAATTGGTAAAAATGCAATACTGGAGTTAGTTAAAGCTATTGATGAGCATATTCCTCAACCGGACCGTCCTAAAGACAAACCATTTTTAATGCCTGTTGAAGATGTTTTTTCAATTTCTGGAAGAGGAACAGTTGTTACGGGAAGAGTAGAGTCTGGAGTTGTAAAAACTGGTGAAGAAGTTGAGATAGTTGGAATTAGAGATACTAAAAAATCTGTATGTACTGGTGTCGAAATGTTTAGAAAAATATTAGATACTGGTGAAGCAGGAGACAATATTGGTGTGCTATTAAGAGGAGTTGAAAGAACCGATGTTGAAAGAGGACAAGTTCTTTGTAAACCTGCTTCAATTACACCACATACTAAATTTGAAGCTCAGGCGTATGTACTAAAAAAAGAAGAAGGTGGAAGACACACACCGTTCTTTACAAAGTATAGACCTCAGTTTTATTTTAGAACTACAGACGTAACTGGCGAAGTGGAATTGCCAGCAGGAACAGAAATGGTTATGCCTGGTGATGATGCTAAATTTACTGTTAAACTAATCACTCCGATTGCGATGAATGAAAAATTAAACTTTGCTATTAGAGAAGGTGGTAAAACAGTAGGAGCTGGGGTAGTAACTAAAATTATAGAGTAAAACTCCATAGGAGTGTAGCTCAATTGGTAGAGCGCCGGTCTCCAAAACCGGAGGTTGGGGGTTCGATTCCCTCCGCTCCTGCCATTAAGTTATAAAAAATATTATGAAAAATCCTTTAAAATTTTTTCAGGAAGTTAAAAATGAAGCTTTCAAAGTTTCATGGCCCACCTCTAAAGAAACCGTTCAAGGATCATTAATGGTTGCGGCTATGGCTATTATAGCATCTTTATTTTTTCTATTTTTAGATCAGATTTTAAAATTTTTTTTAGAAATAATTCTGAATGTGAGTTTTTAATGTCAAATTGGTATATAGTTCAATCCCATTCAAGTTTTGAAAATAAAGTTGCACAACAAATTAAAGATGAGGCTGATAAATCAAAAGTTTCAGATAAAATAGAGGAAATTATTGTTCCTACTCATGATGTGACAGAGGTAAGAAGAGGTAAAAGAATTCAAAGAAAGAAAAAATACTTTCCGGGCTATGTTTTAATCAAGTGTGAGATGACAGACGATATTTATCATATGATTAAAGGTTTAAAAAAAGTAAGTGGTTTTTTAGGTTCAAAAGGTGTACCGGCACCCGTATCTGATAAAGAAATAGAAAAGATTTTAGGTGAAATAAAAGATGGTGTGGTTCAGCCAAAACCTGGTATAGATTACGCGATTGGTGAAAAAGTTCAGGTGATCGATGGACCATTTGCATCTTTTAATGGCTTAGTCGAGGAAATTGATGAAGATAAATCTAAACTGAAGGTTTCAGTTTTAATTTTTGGAAGACCAACACCTGTTGAGCTAGAATTCACCCAAGTAGAAAAGGCAAGTTAATGGCAAAAAAAGAAATTGCAGGTTTTGTAAAATTACAAATTAAAGGTGGTCAAGCAAATCCAGCTCCTCCAGTTGGACCAGCATTAGGGCAAAGAGGAATTAATATAATGGATTTCTGTAAAGCTTTTAATGAAAAAACAAAAGGTTTAATGGGTAAACCCGTTCCAGTGATTATAACTGTATACAAAGATAAGAAATTTGATTTTGTAATTAAAAATCCACCAGCAACATATTTTATAAAAGAAAAACTTAAAATAAAAAACGGTTCATCAGAGCCAGGTAGAAATATCGTAAAATCTATTACCACAAAACAACTTGAAGAAATTGCTAAAGAAAAAATGGCAGACCTAAATGCACATGATGTAAGTCAAGCAGTAAAAATAATTGCTGGATCAGCCAGATCAATGGGAATTGAGGTAAAAGAATAATGAAATCAAAAAGATATAAGAATTTATTAAAAACAGAAAAAAATTTGCCTTCTAAATCAATAAAAGAACTACTTGCTAAAATCAAAAAAAATTGCACTACAAAGTTTGATGAGTCTATTGACTTAAATCTTCAAATAAATAACAAACAAAAAAAAGGTGAAGTAAATATTAGAACAGTAATAAATATGCCATCTGGAACAGGAAAGAAAATTAAAGTTGCAGTATTATGCGAAGAAGGAAAGAAAGCTTCAGTTGAAAAAGCGGGAGCTGATATAGTAGGAGGAGATGATTTAATTGAAAAAATTAAAGGCGGCGAACTTAATTTTGAAAAATTAATTTGTACACCAAAAATGATGATTAGTTTATCAAAACTTGGAAAAATTTTGGGCCCCAAAGGTTTAATGCCAAATCCAAAACTTGGAACTGTAACAGATAATATTGAAGAAGCTGTTAAAAATGCTAAAATAGGACAAGTAGAGATCAAAAATGACAAAGATGGAAATATTGGCCTAAGCTTAGGAAAAAAATCATTTACTGATGATAAAATTTTATCAAACTTTGATGCAATTATTGAAACTTTGGAAAAAGAAAAAGGAAATAACTCTTTCAAGGGCGAAATGATAAAGAATATTTATTTAACTTCAACAATGGGCATTTCTTATAAACTTAAATTAGACAAACATTTTTAAAATGAATAAAGAGCAAAAGAAAAATTATATTGAACAAATAGCAACAAATATTGACAAGTCTGAAGCAATGATTGTTACTCATTATCAAGGTTTAAATATGCCTCAACTTGATCAACTTAGAAAACAAATGAGAGAACATGGAATATTATTTAAAATAACAAAAAATAGAATAACTAAGATAGCGCTTGAAAAAACAAGAGCAAAAGAATTAAGTAAATTATTTGCAGGACCAACAGCTGTGGCGCTGTCTGATGATGCAATTACTTCTGCTAAAATTTTAACAAAGTTTTCAAAAGAAAATTCAAATTTGAAAATTTTAGGTGGAATAATGGGTGATGAGATTCTGGATGTTTTAGCTGTACAAAAAGTTGCGATATTACCTACCTTAGACGAGGCAAGAGCTAAAATTGTAGGTATTTTGAGATCTCCTGCTCAAAAATTGACAACGATTTTGCTTGCACCCGCGACAAAAATCGCTATTTTGACGAGCGAAAAATCAAAAAAGTAACCTGGGATACAAAAATATTATGGCCGATCTAAATAAAATTATAGATGAATTATCAAGTTTAACAGTTGTTGAGGCTGCTGAACTTTCAAAGCAATTAGAAGAAAAATGGGGAGTAACAGCTGCAGCCGCAGTTGCAGCTCCAGCAGCAACAGACGGAGCAGCACCAACAGAAGAGAAAGATGAATTTACTGTTGTATTAGCTTCAGCTGGAGATAAAAAAATTAACGTTATTAAAGAAATTAGAGGAGTTACATCTTTAGGATTAAAAGAAGCTAAAGATTTAGTTGAAGGTGCTCCTAAAGAAGTTAAAGCTGGTGTAAATAAAAAAGAAGCAGAAGAGATTAAACAAAAATTAGAAGCCGCTGGCGCAAAAGTTGAACTCAAGTAATTAACTTAAATAATTTTATTAAGTTAATAAGCAAAAATATTTAATGCATTTATCTTTTACGGGTAAAAAAAATATAAGAAAAAATTTTGGTAAACTTAAAGAAAGTTTATCAATTCCTAATCTTATTGAAGTTCAAAAAAATTCTTATAAGCAATTAATAGAATTAAATTCGGAAATAGAAGCACATTTAGTCAAAGGTTTTGATAGAGTGTTTAAAAGCATTTTTCCTATAGAAGATATTAATGACAAAGCGACACTCGAATATGTTTCTTATAGATTTGATAAACCCAAATTTGATGTAGAAGAATGTATATCAAGAGGACTTAGTTATTCTGCTGCATTAAAGTGTACTCTAAGGTTGGTTGTTTATGAAATAAATCCATTAAATAACACAAAAGAAATTTTATCAGCTAAAGAACAAGAAGTATATATGGGCGAAATACCTATGATGACTAATAGCGGTACGTTTATAATTAATGGTGTTCAAAGAGTTGTAGTTAATCAAATGCACAGAAGTCCAGGCGTATTTTTTGATCATGACAAAGGAAAATCTCACGCAAGTGGAAAATTATTATTTAATTGCAGAGTTATTCCAAATCGTGGATCTTGGTTGGATTTTGAATTTGATGTTAAAGATTTATTATATTTCAGGATTGATAGAAAGAAAAAAATTTTAGTTAGCTCTCTTTTATTAGCTTTAGGTTATACAAAAAATGATATCGTAAATGAATTTTATGAAAAAGAAAACTATTCTTATGATGGAAAAATTAAAAAATGGAAAACTAAATTTGATCCAGAGAACTATAAATCAAAAAATTTTTCAGAGGAAGTTATTAATGCAAAAAATAATAAAGTAATAATAAAATCAGGCGAAAAAATTAATTTTTTAAATGCTAAAAAATTACACAATGACGGCTTAAAAGACATTTATGTTTCAAAAGATTCATTACTAGGAAAATTATTACATAAACGAATTAATCTAGAGGGATCAGAAGATAATTTTGATATAGGGACTGAACTAGATGAAACTATTTTAGATAAACTAATCGAAAATAACATATTCAATGTTGAAGTATCTAAAACGAATCCAATAAACAAAGGTTCTTACCTATTAGTAACTCTATTAAATGATAAAAACGAAACTAAAAATGATGCTATAAATGATATATACAAAGTTTTAAGACCAGGTGAACCACCTACATTCGAAATAGCATCTCAAATATTCAATAACTTATTTTTTAGTTCTGATAGGTATGATTTATCTGATGTTGGTAGAGTGAAAATGAATTCGAGACTTAACTTAAGTTGCTCTGATAAAATCACAATTTTAAGAAATGAAGATATTATTTCAATAATCAAAAAAATGTTGGACTTAAGAGACGGTAAAGATGAGGTAGATGATATAGACCACCTGGGTAATAGAAGAATTAGATCGGTAGGAGAGCTTGTTGAAAATCAAGCAAGAATGGGCGTTTATAGAATGGAAAGAGCAATAAAAGAAAAAATGACAACAATTGATATTGAGTCTGCTATGCCACAAGACTTGATAAATGCAAAACCGCTAACGGTATCTTTAAAAGATTTCTTTGCAACATCTCAACTTTCTCAATTTATGGATCAAACAAATCCTTTATCTGAAATTACTCACAAGAGAAGAGTTTCTGCTTTAGGACCAGGAGGCTTAACTAGAGAAAGAGCTGGATTTGAAGTAAGAGATGTTCACCCAACGCACTATGGAAGAATCTGTCCGATAGAAACTCCAGAAGGACCAAATATTGGTTTAATAAATAGTTTGTCAACTTATTCAAAAATTAACAAGTATGGCTTTATTGAGAGTCCATATAAAAAAGTTGAAAATGGAAAAGTTGTTGAAATAATAGAATATCTTTCAGCAATGGAGGAAACAAAATATACAATTGCACAAGCAAACTCCATATTAGATAAGAATGGTAAATTTGTTGAAGACTTAGTTTCTTGTAGACAAAATTTAAATTTCATTTTTGCAAAACCAGAAAATGTTGATTATGTAGATGTCTCTCCAAAACAACTTGTTTCAGTAGCGGCTTCACTAATTCCTTTTTTAGAAAATGATGATGCTAACAGAGCTTTAATGGGATCAAATATGATGAGACAAGCAGTTCCATTAATGAAACCCGAGGCTCCTTTGGTTGGAACAGGAATTGAGAGTGATGTAGCGCTCGATTCAGGAGTAACTATAGTTGCTAAAAGAGATGGTATTGTTGATAAAATTGACGGTAAAAGAATTGTTATAAAAGCTTCTGAAGAAAAAGATTTTTCTAAATCAGGTGTTGATATTTATAACTTACAAAAATTTAAAAGATCTAACCAAAATACTTGTATTAATCAAAAACCTTTAGTCACAGTTGGTGACAAAGTAGAATCCGGAGATATTATCGCGGATGGTCCTTCAACAAAAATAGGTGAGCTAGCGCTTGGTAAAAACGTTACTGTAGCATTCATGCCTTGGCAAGGATATAACTTTGAGGATTCAATTTTAATTTCTGAAAGATGTGTAACTGATGATGTATTCACATCTATTCATATTGAAGAATATGAAGTCATGGCAAGAGATACAAAGTTAGGTGAAGAAGATATAACTAGAGATATACCAAATGTAAACGAGGAATCCTTAAAAAACTTGGATGAGTCAGGAATAGTATATATTGGAGCAGAAGTTAAACCGGGAGATATTTTAGTTGGCAAAGTAACACCAAAAGGAGATTCAGCATCTGGTCCAGAGGAAAAGTTATTGAGATCAATATTTGGCGAAAAAGCTATTGATGTTACAGATACATCTTTAAGAATGCCAAGTGGCAGCGGTGGCACAGTTGTTGATGTAAGAGTATTTAACAGACATGGGATTGAAAAAGATGAAAGATCAATAATAATCGAAAGATCTGAAATAGAAAGTGTTCAACAAGATAAATTAGTTGAGGAAGAAATTCTTCAAAGGAGTATAAGACAAACAGCAACATCAATATTATCAGGTTTAAAAATTCAAAAGAAAATAAAAAACCTAGATGTAAACGAAATAATTGATAAAGATAAAATTCAAAACATCAGCATTAATGATTTATTTAAGATAACTGTAAACGAAAAAAATGCTATCGAAACAATTAGCAAACTTAGAGTGCAGTATAATTCTGCTAATCTTGATATACAAAATAGATTTGAAGATAAAGTATTAAAGATTCAACGAGGCGATGATTTGCTACCTAGTGTTATGAAAATGGTTAAAGTATTTGTAGCAATGAAAAGAAGATTAAGACCTGGAGATAAAATGTCAGGAAGACATGGTAACAAAGGTGTAGTAAGTAAAATTGTTCCTGTTGAAGATATGCCTTATATGGAAAGTGGTCAGCCAGTTGATATAGTGTTAAATCCTCTAGGAGTACCAAGTAGGATGAATGTGGGTCAAATTTTGGAAACTCATTTAGGTTGGGCATGTTCGGAGCTAGGAAATAAATTAAAAACTCTAATTAACAAAATGTCCAAAAAAATTGAAAAGAATGAGGATATTAAGAAAATATTAACAACAGTTTATGGTGGAGATTTTTATTCTAAAACGATAGAGAAGTTATCAACCACTGAACTTTCTGATTATATTCACAATATGAAAAATGGAATTCCAATTGCAACTCCAGTTTTTGATGGTGCTAAAGAAGCAGATGTAACAACAATGTTAAAGACAGCAGAATTGCCGGAAACAGGACAAACATTCTTATGGGATGGAAGAACTGGTGAAAAATTTGACAGACCAGTTACTGTTGGAACGATTTACATGTTGAAATTACATCACTTAGTAGAGGATAAGATACATGCAAGATCCACAGGGCCATATAGTCTTGTTACTCAACAACCATTAGGTGGCAAAGCTCAGAACGGCGGTCAAAGATTTGGTGAAATGGAAGTATGGGCATTGGAAGCTTATGGAGCCTCATACACATTACAAGAAATCTTAACAGTTAAATCAGATGATGTTGCTGGAAGAGTTAAAGTTTATGAAACAATTGTCAAAGGAGAAGAAAACTTTGAATCTGGTATTCCTGAGTCGTTTAATGTTTTAATAAAAGAAATTAAGTCATTAGCTTTAAATGTGGAGTTAAATTAATTATGAGCAGGGAATTATCAGATTTATTTAAAGAAAAATCAATTTCAGAGTCTCAAAATTTTAATAGCATTAAAATTACTCTAGCAAGTCCTGAAAAAATTAAGTCTTGGACATATGGTGAAATTAAAAAACCTGAAACTATAAACTACAGGACGTTTAGACCTGAAAAAGACGGTTTGTTTTGTGCAAGAATCTTTGGACCAATAAAAGATTATGAGTGTTTGTGTGGAAAATACAAAAGAATGAAGTTCAGAGGAATAATCTGCGAAAAATGTGGTGTAGAGGTAACTAAATCAAATGTAAGAAGAGAAAGAATGGGTCACATAAACTTAGCCACACCAGTAGCTCATATTTGGTTCTTAAAGTCTTTACCAAGTAGAATTTCCTTAGCTGTAGATATGAAGTTGAAAGAAGTTGAGAAAGTTCTTTATTTTGAAAACTTTATAGTAACAGAACCAGGTCTTACAGGACTTCAAAAAAATCAACTTCTCTCAGAAGATGAGTTGACTAAATATCAAGATCAGTATGGGGAGGAGTCTTTCTCTGCCGGAATTGGTGCTGAGGCTGTACTAGAAATTTTAAAATCTATAGATTTAAAAAATGAAAGAGAAAAACTTGCAAAATCAATTAAGGAAACAAAATCTAAAGTTACAGAAGAAAGAAGTATAAAACGATTAAAATTAATAGACTCATTCATAGAAACAGGAAATAAACCAGAATGGATGATATTAACTACTATACCAGTTATACCACCAGAATTAAGACCTTTAGTTCCTCTTGATGGAGGTAGATTTGCTACTTCTGATTTGAATGATTTATATAGAAGAGTTATCAATAGAAACAATAGACTTAAGAGATTAATTGATCTTAAAGCACCTGATATAATTGTTAGAAACGAAAAAAGAATGCTTCAAGAATCTGTTGATGCTCTTTTCGATAACGGTAGAAGAGGACGAGTAATTACAGGAACTGGAAAAAGACCACTTAAATCTTTAGCTGAAATGTTAAAAGGTAAACAAGGTAGATTTAGACAAAATTTATTAGGGAAAAGAGTAGATTATTCAGGTAGATCTGTAATTGTTGTTGGACCTGATTTAAAATTACATGAATGTGGTTTGCCAAAAAAAATGGCATTAGAATTATTTAAACCTTTTTTATATGCAAGATTAAATAAACTAGGCTTAGCTACAACAATTAAACAAGCAAAAAAATTAGTAGAAAAAGAACGTGACGAAGTATGGGATGCGTTAGAAGTAATTGTAAGAGAACATCCTGTATTATTAAATAGAGCTCCTACTCTTCATAGACTCGGGGTACAGGCATTTGAACCAAAATTGATAGAAGGTGATGCTATACAACTGCACCCATTAACTTGTGCAGCATTTAATGCTGATTTTGATGGTGACCAAATGGCAGTGCATGTGCCATTAAGTTTAGAAGCACAACTTGAAGCAAGAGTGCTGATGATGTCAACAAATAATATATTAAGTCCATCTAACGGCAAACCAATAATTGTTCCAAGCCAAGATATGATTTTAGGTATTTATTATCTATCTCAACCCCCATATCAAAATAAAAAAGTTGAAGGATATTTTGTAAATACTGATGAAATACTACAAGCTCTAGAAATTGGAAGTGTTAAGATTCATTCAAGAATTATATCTAGATTTACAACCATTGATGAAAAAGATAATATAAAATTTGAAAAATTTACAAGCACAGTAGGAAGATTTTTACTTGCCGATATAATTCCAAAAAATATTAATAATAAGTTTTCTTTAGTCGACAGGCTATTACCAAAAAAAGTTGTTTCAGAAGTTATAGACCATATTTTTAGATATACTGGACAAAAAAGCACTGTTATTTTTTGTGATAAATTAAAAGATTTAGGATTTAAGTATGCTTTTAAGGCTGGAATATCTTTTGGAAAAGATGATTTGATTATCCCAGAAAATAAAGAACAACTTATTGATGAAACAAAAAAATTAATTTCCGAGTATGAAAATCAGTACTCTGAAGGTTTGATTACCAGAGGTGAAAAATATAATAAGGTTGTTGATGCATGGTCCAAGTGCACTGATAAAGTTGCTTCAGAAATGATGAAAAGAATTTCAGCAACAGAAGTTACAAAAGATGGTCTAAAAATTAATTCTGTATTCATGATGGCAGATAGTGGCGCTCGAGGCTCAGCTGCACAAATGAAACAACTTGCGGGGATGAGAGGATTAATTGCTAAACCATCAGGAGAAATTATAGAAAGCCCAATTACTTCAAATTTCAAAGAAGGTTTGACAGCTTTAGAATATTTTAATTCAACACACGGTGCAAGAAAGGGTCTTGCTGATACAGCATTAAAAACTGCTAATTCAGGATATTTAACACGAAGACTTTGCGATGTAGCTCAAGATTTAACAATCACAGCAAAAAAATGTAATGAACCTGGATTCTTACAACTAACAGAAATTATAGAAGGTGGAAATGTAATTGTTAGTCTATCTGAAAGAGCTTTAGGAAGGGTAGCTGCAAAAAATATTAAAAATCCTATTACTGGTGAAATATTAATTAAAAAAGAGGAAATGATAGACGAAGGAGCTTGTGAAAGAATAGATGCTGCAGGGGTAAAAAATATAGATGTCTATTCAGTAATTACCTGTAACTTGTCTGATGGTGTATGTTCAACTTGCTATGGTAGAGATTTATCAAGAGGAATTTTAGTTAATGTTGGAGAGGCAATTGGAATGATTTCTGCACAATCAATCGGTGAACCAGGAACTCAATTAACAATGAGAACATTTCACGTGGGTGGTACAGCTTCTATTAAACAAGAAAGTCAAATTATTACTAAGTCAAAAGGTACACTAAAAATAATTAATACAAATTTAATTGAAGACTCTAAAAAAAATCTCATTGTTATGGGTAGAAATACTCAACTATCACTTGAAGATGAAAAAGGATTACAGATTGCAGCATACAAGGTTCCATATGGATCAAAACTTTATTATCAAAGCGGAGATCAAATTAACCAAAATACTAAAATTTGTGAATGGGATCCGTATACAACACCAGTAATTGCTGAAAAAAGTGGTATAGCAAACTTTGTAGACTTAATTGATGGAGTATCTATAGCCGAAACAACGGATGACGCGACCGGTATATCAACAAAGACTGTAATTGATTGGAAAACACAATCTAAAAATTCAGATATAAAACCTCGTATCACTTTAAGAGATGATAAAGGAAATGTAATTAAAAAAGCAGATGATAATGAAGCTAGATATTATTTAGTCCCAGATTCAATTTTATCAGTCTCTGATGGACAAAAAATTAATGCCGGAGATGTAATTGCAAGACTACCAAAGGAAACTTCTAAAACTAAAGATATTACAGGAGGATTACCTAGAGTTGCTGAATTATTTGAAGCAAGAAAAGCTAAAGACAGTGCAATTATCGCTGAAAACGACGGCAAGGTAATTTTTGGAAAAGAAGTTAGGGGCAAACAAAAGATAACTATTGAATCAGAGAACGGTGAAAGCTCATCATATTTGATTCCAAAAGGTAAACATATTAATTTTAACCAAGGAGAAAAAATTAAAAAAGGTGAATACTTATTAGATGGCCAACCATTACCACATGATATTCTGAGAATTTTAGGCATAAAAGAATTAACCGAATATTTTGTAAATCAAGTTCAAGAAGTTTATAGATTGCAGGGTGTAATAATAAACGATAAACATATTGAAGTAATTTTGAGACAAATGCTAAAAAAAATTGAGATCAAATCACCAGGAGACTCTAATTTTTTACCTGGGGAAATTATAGAAAAAACAACTTTTGACGAAATTAACATCAAATTAAAAACTGAGGGAAAATCAACAATAGTTGGAGAAAGAATTTTAATGGGTATCACAAAAGCTTCATTACAAACAGAATCATTCATTTCAGCTGCCTCATTTCAGGAAACCACTAGAGTGTTAACAGAAGCTGCTATAAGAGGTAAAACTGATAAATTAAAAGGATTAAAAGAAAATGTAATTGTTGGTAGATTAGTTCCTGCTGGCACTGGATCAGTAAAAGTATCTTGGAATTCCAAGGCTATTGAGGGTGATAAAGCATTTCTTTCTGAAAAAGAGAGGCAAGAATCATTGGAAAATCAGTCCAATAGCTAATAAAAACATTGTTTTTTCAACCATTTTAGTTTGACAAATCAATTTTTTTCAGTATTTTGGCGATATTTTTTTGGTTGGAATGTAGTACGATGTACTAAACGCTGCCAAACTAGCCGCTGTTAAGTTTCACACAAAAAAATAATATTTTTATGCCTACAGTAAACCAATTATTGAGAAAAAAAAGAATTAAACCTAAATCTAGGAATAAAGTTCCAGCACTGGAGCAATCACCTCAGAAAAGAGGAGTTTGCTTAAAAGTTTATACAACAACTCCAAAAAAACCAAATTCAGCTTTAAGAAAGGTTGCTAGAGTTAGGTTGTCAAATGGTCATGAGGTAATTTCATATATTCCGGGTGAAGGTCATAATTTACAAGAACACTCTGTAGTCTTGATTAGAGGTGGTAGAGTAAAAGACTTACCAGGTGTCAGATATCATATATTAAGAGGCAATTTAGATACACAAGGTGTTTCTGCAAGAAAACAACAGAGATCGAAATACGGAGCAAAAAAAGGTAAATAAAAGTCATGTCTAGAAAAAAAAGTGCTCCTAAAAAAATTCCAATATTAGACCCGAAATTTAAATCAGTAGTGATTCCAAAATTAATAAATTCGATTATGTATGATGGTAAGAAAACAACAGCAGAAAAAATTGTATATGATGCATTGGATAAAATTAAATCTAAATCAAAAGAAGAGCCAATCAACGTATTTAATGAAGCAATGAAAAATATTAGACCAACACTTGAAGTTAGATCAAGAAGAGTTGGTGGAGCAACATATCAAGTTCCTGTAGAAGTAAGACCTAAGAGATCACAAGCTTTAGCTCTTAGATGGCTTATAGACGCAACAAGAAAAAGAAAAGATAAAACAATGTCTGATAAATTATTTAATGAAATATTTGATGCCTACAATAACAAAGGTGCATCAATAAAAAAAAAGGAAGATACACATAGAATGGCAGAGTCAAATAAAGCTTTTGCACATTACAGGTGGTAATTACTTATGGCTAGAACGCACGATATAGATAAATATAGAAACATTGGAATTATGGCTCATATCGATGCTGGTAAAACCACTACAACAGAAAGAATTTTATATTACACAGGGAAAAGTCATAAAATTGGAGAAGTCCATGATGGTGCAGCTACTATGGATTGGATGGAACAAGAGCAAGAAAGAGGAATAACTATTACATCTGCCGCAACCACTTGTTTTTGGAGAGACCATAGAGTTAATATTATTGATACACCAGGCCACGTAGATTTTACAATTGAGGTTGAAAGATCATTAAAAGTTTTAGATGGAGCAGTTGCTGTTTTTGATGGAGTTGCTGGTGTTGAGCCGCAATCAGAAACAGTTTGGAGACAGGCCGATAAATATAAAGTTCCAAGAATATGTTTTGTAAATAAATTAGATAGAACTGGTGCAGATTTCTTTAGATGTGTAGATATGATTAAAGAAAGACTAGGCGCCAAACCATTAGTGTTACAAGTTCCAGTGGGAATTGAATCATTATTAAAAGGTGTAGTTGATTTAGTTAAAATGAAGTCTGTAATATGGAAAGATGAAACTCTTGGAGCAGAATTTGAATATCAAGATATACCTTTGGATTTAAAAGAAATTTGCGATAAATATAGAAAAGAACTAGTTGAGACTGCCGTAGAACAAGATGAAAAATTGATGGAAAGTTACCTAAATGGTGACGAAATCAAATATGAAGATTTAATCAAATGTATAAGAAAGGGTTGCTTAAATTTTGATTTTGTACCGATATTTACAGGTTCTGCCTTTAAAAATAAAGGAGTTCAACCTCTTTTAGACGCTGTAATTGATTATTTACCAAGTCCTAAAGATTTAGGATCTATAAAAGGTACGATACCAAATACAGAAGATGTAATAGAGATGAAATTTGAAGATAATGCACCTTTTTCAGCTCTAGCATTTAAAGTTGCTAACGATCCATTTGTAGGATCTCTTACCTTTATAAGAATTTACTCTGGAACAGTTAAATCAGGTACTGGAATTTATAACACATCCAAAGATAGAGAAGAAAGAGTTGGACGAATGCTTTTAATGCACGCAAATTCCAGAGAAGATATTAAAGAAGCTAATGCTGGAGATATAGTAGCGCTAGCAGGTTTAAAAAATACAATTACTGGACATACATTGGCAGAGAAAAATAATCCAATACTACTCGAACCAATGGAATTTCCTGATCCCGTAATTGAAATAGCAGTGGAACCAAAAACTAAAGGTGATCAAGAAAAAATGGGAGAAGCCCTAGGAAGATTAGCGAAGGAAGATCCATCTTTTAGAGTTACTACGGATGAAGAATCGGGACAAACAATAATTAAAGGAATGGGTGAGCTACATCTAGACATTATTGTTGATAGAATGAAAAGAGAGTTTAAGGTTGAGGCTAATGTAGGAGCGCCACAAGTAGCTTATAGGGAAACAATCTTGGGATCTGCAGAAGCAGATTACACTCATAAAAAGCAGAGCGGCGGTGCAGGACAATTTGCTAGAGTAAAACTACAATTAGAAGCTTTAGAACCTGGTAAAGGAAGAGAAGTTGAGAACAAAATCAAAGGTGGAGCCATACCTAAAGAATTCATTCCTGGCGTTGAAAAAGGTATTGAAAGTGTTTCAGATAATGGAATATTAGCAGGTTTTCCAATAATTGATTATAAAGTTACAATTGTTGATGGATTACATCACGATGTAGATTCAAGCGTTTTAGCTTTCGAACTAGCTTCAAGACAATGTTTTAAAGATGCGTGCCAAAAAGCAACATTAAAACTTTTAGAACCAATTATGAGAGTAGAAGTTGTTACTCCGGAAGATTATATGGGTGATGTCATTGGTGATTTAAATAGTAGAAGAGGACAAATAAATACTCAAGAGCAGAGAGGAAATGCTACTGTTATTACAGCAATGGTTCCGTTAGCCAATATGTTTGGTTACATAAATACATTAAGATCAATGTCGCAAGGTAGAGCTCAATATTCAATGTTTTTTGATCATTATGATAAAGTTCCTCAAAATGTTCAAGATGAAGTTACTAAAAAGACAGGTACTTAAAAATGGAAAAGCAAAATATTAGAATTAAATTAAGAGCTTACGATAACAAAATTCTTGATCAATCAACAGAGGAGATTGTTAATACAGTAAAAAGAACTGGAGCAAATATTAAAGGCCCAATACCTTTACCAACTAAAATTGAAAAATATACAGTTTTAAGATCCCCACATATAGACAAAAAAAGTAGAGAGCAATTTGAAACTAGAACTCACAAAAGATTAATTGACATTATAGAACCAACACCTCAAACAGTTGAAGCTTTGATGAAATTAGATTTAGCTTCTGGTGTAGATGTAGAGATAAAAATATGAGTAGTTTAGAGTTACATGGAAAAAAAATTGGAATGTCTAGAGAGTTTTACGATACTGGACAATCAGTTCCTGTGACTGTTTTAAAAATGGAAAAAGCAAGAATTATAGGTCTTATTGATGAAGAAAAAAGAGGCTATACAGCAATTCAGGTAGGTTTTGGAAATATAAAAAGTTCAAAATTGTCTAATCAAATGAAAGGTTTTTTTGCAAAAAAAAACACCGAGCCAAAAAAAACTCTTAAAGAAATAAGAATGGATAATAATAGCGAATATAAAGAAGGAAACGAATTTGGTATTGAAATATTCGATAATGTTAAATTTGTCGATGTTAAAGCTAAAACAATAGGAAAAGGTTTTGCTGGCGTAATGAAAAGACACAATTTTAGAGGTTTGAGAGCATCTCACGGAGTATCTGTATCACATCGATCTCATGGATCGACAGGACAGCGTCAAGACCCAGGAAAAGTATTTAAAAATAAAAAAATGGCAGGTCATATGGGTAACAAATATAGAACTATGCAAAATCTTGAAATAATTAAAAAAGATATACAGAATCAACTTTTATTTATCAAAGGATCTATTCCTGGATCTAAAAATAGTGAAGTTATGGTTACTAAATCTATCAAAAACATAAAAAAATCTACAATCATTGAAAAGATTGAAGCTGTAAAAAAGGCAAAAAAAGATGTCGATAAGAAAAAGAAATAATTTATGAAATTAGAAAAATTATCAATTGATGGAAATAAAAATAGTATCGAAGTGACAGATAAAATTTTCACTACCAAAGTTAATAAAAAATTAATAAGTGAAATTTTGTATAAAAATATTGCTAATTTTAAAGGTAGAAAAGCAAAAACAAAGCAAAAAAATGAAATAATTGGATCAACTTCAAAAATTTATGCACAAAAAGGAACTGGAAATGCAAGACATGCTAGCAGAAAAGCACCAATTTTTGTAGGTGGTGGTGTAGCGCATGGTCCAAAAGGTGAAGATGCTTACAAATTTAGAAAATTAAACAAAAAAGAAAAAAGAATTGGTTTAGCTTCTATTATTACTGAAAAAAATAATTTTAAAGATTTAATTGTGTTTAATGATTTTGACAAAACTATATCAAAAACTAAAGAAATGTTTTTACTTCTAAAAAAATTTGAAGCTACAAATTCTATAATTTTACTGGATAAAGCATCTAAGGATAAAATAGGTAGATCTCTTAAAAATATTCCTAATGTAAAAGTTTCAGATATAGGAAGCTTAGCTTTATATGACTTAGTAAAATATAAAAAAGTTATTTTTACAGAATCATCAATGAAAGAATTGGAGAAAAGATATTCATGATTAATAAATTTACCTTATATGATAAAATAATAAGTCCTATTGTAACTGAAAAGTCTACTAACCAATCAGAACAAAATAAGATTGTTTTTAAAGTTAATAAACAATTTAGTAAAAAACTAATTAAAAAAAATGTAGAAAAGATATTTAAAGTTGAAGTTATAAAAGTAAATATAGTTAATAAAAAAACAAAAGTAAAGTCCACCAGAGGAAAAAAAGTAAAAATCCCAGGATATAAAAAAGCAATAGTGACCCTTAAAAAAGGTCAAAATATAGATTTAACAACAGGTATTTAAAAAATATGGCTCTAAAACAATATAAACCTTATACAAAATCTACAAGATCAACAATACTTATTGATAAGTCTGATCTATGGAAAGGTAAACCATATAAACCTCTTACAGTTCCAAATAAATCTGTGAAAGGTAGAAATAATATGGGAAGAATTACAGCCAGAAACCATGGCGGAGGTCATAAACAAAAATATAGAATTATTGATTTTTACAGAAAAAAATTCGATATTTCCGCAACAGTTGAAAGAATTGAATATGATCCTAATAGGTCATGTCACATAATGTTAGTTAAATTTGCCGATGATCAAAAGACTTACTATCTAGCTCCTCAAAAAATAAAAGTTGGAGATACAATTCAGAATGGTCCAAATTCAGAAATTAAAGTTGGAAATACATTGCCACTTAAAGATATACCTGTGGGTATTGATATACATAATGTTGAACTTCAACCAGGCGGCGGTGGAAAAATAGCTCGATCAGCTGGTACACATGTAACTATTTCAGGAACAGATGGAAATTATTCAATAGTCAAAATGAGCTCAGGAGAAGTTAGAAAAATAAATTCAAGATGTTTGGCAACTATTGGTGTTTTATCCAATCCAGACCAAAAGAATATTAGCATAGGTAAAGCAGGCAGATCTAGATGGTTAGGTAAAAGACCTCACACCAGAGGTGTTGCAATGAACCCTGTAGATCACCCACATGGTGGAGGTGAAGGTAAATCAGCAGGAGGAAGACATCCGGTTTCACCAACAGGAGTTTCAGCTAAAGGGCTAAAAACTAGAGACAACAAAAGAACTGATAAATTTATTATAAGAAGAAAGAGTAAGAAATAATTATGGCTAGATCTATTTGGAAAGGACCGTTTGTTGAGGAAAGCCTGATCAAAAAGGTAGAGAAAGAAAAAAATAATCCTAAAAGAAAACCAATAAAAACATGGTCAAGAAAATCTACAATTCTTCCAGATTTTATTGGAGTAAGTTTTTTAATTTATAATGGAAAAAAATTTATATCAATTACCGTATCGGAAGACATGGTTGGACATAAATTTGGAGAATTTGCACCTACAAGACAATTTTCTGGTCATACACCGGCAGATAAAAAAGCTAAAGAAACAATCGCAATATCAGAAAAGAAATAAATTATGAAAAATAAAAAAAATAATATTGATTTGAAGATTGTTAAAGCGATTAATAAAAATGTAAGATCTAGTACAAGAAAACTATCTCCAATTTTAAGTTCAATCGTAGGAAAAAAAGCTGATGAAGCACTTAAATATTTATCATTTTCTGAAAAAAGAATATCTAAAGATATTAAAAAAACTATTTCTTCAGCTGTTGCTAATGCAGAAAATAATTATCAGTATGACATTGATAAATTAATTGTTAAGGAAGCTTTTTGTGGAAAGCAAATTATAATGAAAAGATTTAGAGCTAGAGCTAAAGGTAGAGCATCACCAATATTAAAACCTTATTCAAATGTAACAATAATATTATCAGAAAAAACAAAGGAGTTAAAACAAGATGGGCCAAAAAGTTAATCCAATAGGCTTGAGACTAGGCATCAACAAAGGCTGGGACTCTGTCTGGTATGCAAATAAAAAGAATTTTGGAAATTATTTAATTGAGGATTTTAAAATTAGAGAACATATTAAAAAAACAGTCGTAAATTCAGGTGTTTCAAAAGTTATGATAGAAAGAACTACAAAAAAATGTTTTATTACAATTTATACTTCAAGACCTGGATTTGTTATTGGTAAAAAGGGCAGTGATATAGAAAAAATTAAAAAAAAATTATCTGAAATAACCACCAATGAAGTTGTTTTAAATATTAAAGAAGTAAAAAAACCGGAAACAAATAGTTATTTAGTTGCTGAAAATATAGCTCAACAACTAGTTAAAAGAGTGTCTTTCAGAAAAGCAATGAAAAGATCTATGCAATCCGCAATTAGATTAGGTGCAAAAGGTATTAAAGTTGCTTTAAGTGGCAGATTGGGCGGAAATGAAATTGCTAGAACTGAATGGTTAAGAGATGGAGCTGTCCCATCACACACTTTAAGAGCTGATATAGATTATGCTGAAGCTGAAGCTCTAACTACATATGGGATAATTGGTGTTAAAGTTTGGATATACAAAGGTGAAATATTTACAAGGGAATTTAATCAAGAGACTAATAAAAATTAATTATGTTGCAACCAACAAGAACAAAATTTAGAAAAGCACACAAAGGAAGAATACATGGTGTTGCGTCTAGATGTAACCTTATGAATTATGGAGCTTATGGTTTGAAAGCTGTTCAGCCAGATAGAGTAATTTCAAAACAAATAGAGGCAGCCAGAGTAGCTTTAACAAGACATATGAAACGTCAAGGTAGAGTTTGGACAAGAGTTTTTCCTAATATTCCGGTATCAAAAAAACCTACTGAAGTTAGAATGGGTAAAGGAAAAGGTTCACCAGAATTTTGGGCATGCAGAGTAAAACCAGGAAGAATATTATTTGAGGTAGATGGTGTTAACGAACAAGTAGCCCGTGAAGCCTTATACAAGGCTTCAGCAAAGCTGCCAATTAAATGTAAATTTATTAAGAGAATATAATGAAAAAGAATGAATTAAGTAAATTAACAAAATCAGAAATTATAAAGAACTTAGATAAATTTAAAAAAGATTTATTTAATTTAAGATTTCAAAAAAATAATGGACAATTAAAGAGTCCGGCAAAATTTAAAGAAACTAGAAAAAACATTGCAAGGCTAAAAACATTAATGCAAGGAAAACATGCCTAAAAAAAAGTTAGATGGGATTGTCGTTAGTGATAAAGGAAACAAATCTATAACTGTTATGGTTGAAAGAAAATATCAACATCCAGTATTGGACAAAGTTATTAAAACTAAAAAAAAATATTATGTTCATGATGAAAATAATTCATTTAAAACAGGAGACAAAGTCTCAATTATAGAGTCAAGACCCATTTCGAAAACTAAAAGATTTAAAGTTCTAGAGGATAAAAGATGATACAGGTTCAGACAGAATTAATGGTTGCAGATAATACAGGAGCAAAAAGAGTTGAATGCATAAAGGTTCTTGGTGGATCAAAAAGAAGATACGCAAGCATTGGAGATATTATTAAAGTTTCTGTTAAAGAAGCAATTCCTAAAGGTAAAGTAAAAAAAGGATCAGTACACAATGCAGTTGTTGTTAGAGTAAAAAAAGGAATTCATAGAAATGATGGATCAAAAGTTAAATTTGATAATAATGCAGCTGTATTAACAGATGAAAAAGGTGAACCAATCGGTACACGAATTTTTGGACCAGTAACACGAGAACTAAGAATTAAGGGACAAATGAAAATTATATCTTTAGCTCCGGAGGTTTTATAAATGATAAAAAAAGGATCTAAAGTTAAAGTAATGATTGGCAAAGATAAAAAAAAAGAAGGTGAAATCATAGAAATTGATAGATTAAATTATAGAGCTAAAGTTAAAGGACTAAACCTTGTAAAAAAGCATATGAAAGCAACAAAAGAGAAAAAAGGTGGAATTATAACAAAAGAGAATTTTATTAATATTTCTAATTTGATTTTAATGGAAACAAAAAAAAAAGAAAAGAAGGTTAAAGCATGACCCCGAGACTTAAAGAAATTTACCAAAAAAATATAGTTTCAAATTTAAAGACAAAATTTGGATATAAAAATTTAAATATGGGTCCTAAACTAGAAAAAATCATTATAAATATGGGCTTAGGATTAGACGGCAACGATGGTAAAATAATAAAATCTTGTGAGAATGATTTATCGTTACTTACAGGTCAAAAACCGGTCATAACTAAATTTAAAAAATCAATTTCAAACTTTAAAACAAGAAAAGATACAAATGCAGGACTGAAGGTATCTCTTAGAAAAGATATGATGTATGAATTTCTTGACAGATTAGTTAATATAGCACTTCCAAGAATTAAAGATTTTAGAGGCTTGTCACCTAAAAGTTTTGATAAAAAAGGCAATTATACGTTTGGTATAAAAGAACATATTATCTTTCCTGAAGTAAACTTTGACAAGGTAGAAAAAATAAGAGGATTAGATATAACGATTGTTATTAGTTCGCAAAAAGTTGATCATAGTTATGAATTGTTAAAACAATTTAATTTCCCATTCATAGAAAAGGAGACAAATTAATGGCAAAATTAAGCTCTATAAATAAAAATAATAGAAGAATTAAATTATCTAACAGACTATTAAAAAAAAGAAAAAAATTAAAAAAAATTATAATGGATAAAAAAATATCTCTTGAAGAAAGATTTAAAGCTCAACAAAAATTATCTAAAATGCCAAGAAATTCATCAAAAACACGCGTTGTAAATAGATGTCAAATTACAGGTAGGCCACATGCTGTTTACAGAAAATTAAAAATATCCAGAATAGCTCTTAGAAAATTAACTTTAGAGGGCAAAATTCCTGGCATGGTTAAATCAAGTTGGTAAAGGAGAATTAATGAGTTTAAGTGATCCAATAGGCGATATGTTAGCTAGAATAAAAAATGCTAGCTTAAGAAATTATAAGAAAGTGCAGATACCATCATCGAAATTTAAAATGAAAATTGCAGATGTTTTAAAAAGTGAAGGATATATTATTGATTGTAAAGTTATAAGTGCTGATGGAAAAGACAATATATTAATTGATTTAAAATATAATTTAGGAAATTCAGTTATAAACTCTATTCAACGCGTTTCTAAACCTGGAAGAAGGATATTTTCTAGTGCCGAAAGTTTGCCGAAAGTAAGCAATGGTTTAGGAATTGCTATAATCTCTACTCCAAAAGGTGTAATGACAGACCAAGAGGCACGTAAAAATCAAGTAGGTGGAGAAATTATTTGTAAGGTGTTTTAATGTCAAAAATTGGTAAAATAAATATTGAAATTCCAGAAAAAGTGAAAGTTTCACTTGATGGAAGCCTGCTAAAAATGGAGGGCCCTTTAGGAAAAAATAATTTAGCATTAGATATAAAAATGTTTGAATTAAAAATTAATGACGGTAAAGAAGTTTCAATAAAACCTAGAACTATCAATCCTGACACAAAGAGGATTTGGGGCTTAAATAGAAGTTTAATTAATAATGCAATAAAAGGAATAAACGAAGGATATTCAAAAACATTAGAACTTTCAGGTGTTGGGTTTAGAGCTGCAGTTAAAGGAAATATATTAAATTTACAAATAGGATTTAGCCATGATGTAAATTATACAATTCCAGATGGAATTAAAATATCTGTAGAAAAACAATCAATCATTAAAATAACAGGCTCAGATAAACAGTCAGTAGGATCGGTTGCTGCAAAAATAAAATCATACAAAAAAACTGAGCCATATAAAGGCAAAGGTATAAAAGAGCAAGGCGAATATTCATTAAAAAAAGAAGGCAAAAAGAAATAATGAAACTAGATACAAAAGAGAGAAAAAAATTTAGAATAAGAAATAAACTTAAGCTAAATAATCCAAATAATAGAATGAGATTAACGGTTACAAGGTCAGCTAAGAATATTACAGCTCAAATAATAGATGATTTTACAAATAAAACTCTTATTTCTGCAACATCAAATATTAAAACAATAAAAGATACGAAGAAAAAGAAATCTGAATTATCTGAAATTGTAGCTACAAAACTTGCAGAACAAGCTAAAGAAAAAAAAATAACAAAAGTATATTTTGATAGAGGTGTTTATAAATATCACGGAAGAATTAAAATATTTGCTGAAACATTGAGAAAAAATGGGATGGAATTTTAAAAATGGAAAAAAATAATAACAATTTTTTAGAAAAGTTAGTGCACATAAATAGAATTACCAAAGTTGTTAAAGGTGGTAGAAGGTTCGGTTTTTCAGCATTAGTAGTTGTTGGAAATCAAAATGGTCAAATTGGTGTAGCCCACGCAAAGGCTAAACAAGTCCCTGATGCTATAAGAAAGGCTAATGAATTAGCTAGAAGAAAATTAATTAAAATTCCATTAAGAGATGGAAGAACCATACACCATGATGTTTATAGCAAGGATGGTGCGGGAAAGGTTTTACTTAGATCGGCACCAAAAGGTACAGGAATAATTGCAGGTGGACCTATAAGATCAATTTGTGAAGTTTTAGGTGTAAAAGATATTGTTGCAAAATCATTGGGTACAGGAAATCCTCACAATGTTATAAGAGCATGTTTAAAAGCATTAAAATTACAACATTCTCCAAAAGAAATATCTTTTTCTCGAAACAAAAAAATATCTGAAATAGTAGAGAAAAGAGGTTAATTATGAAACTAAACTCAAAAATAAGAACTAAAGAAAGAAAAAAAAGATTGGGTAGAGGTATTGGTAGTGGAAAAGGAAAAACATCTGGTAGAGGAGTAAAAGGTCAAAAATCCAGAAGTGGTGTTGCAATTAAAAGTTTTGAAGGTGGTCAAATGCCACTTTATAGAAGATTGCCAAAAAGAGGATTTAACCCAATAAGAAAAAAACAAAAGTATTCAATAATTAATTTATCTAAGATACAGACGTTAATTGATAAAAAAATTATTTCCACAAATAGTAAAATTGACTTAAATTTATTAAAGACAAATAAATTAATTAAAAAAAATGTAAAAAAATTTAAAATTTTAGGAATAGGTGATATTAAAGTTAAAATTAATTTAGATACAAATTTAGTATCCAAATCAGCAAAAGAAAAATTATCAAAATCAGGATCAGATTTTATTTCAAAAAATAACTCTTAATGAGCGCTAGTAATCAAAACGATTTAAGGAATAGAATTTTATTTACGATATTCATTTTAGCAATTTATAGATTGGGAACCTTTGTTCCATTATCAGGTATTGATCCTAACCAACTCCAAATTATGATGGAAGGTAATCAAAAGGGTTTGTTAGGCATGTTCAACGTTTTTGCTGGTGGAGCTATCGGCAGAATGGCCATTTTTGCTCTTGGTATAATGCCATATATTTCAGCATCAATCATTGTCCAACTATTAACAGGTGTATCTGATTATTTCAAAAATTTAAAAGCTCAAGGTGAAAAAGGCAGACAAAAAATTACACAAATTACCAGATATGGAACAGTGTTATTGGCAACTGTTCAAGGTTATGGTTTATCTGTTGGATTAGAATCTTCTGCAAATTTAGTTATAAATCCAGGAATATTTTTTAAAATATCTACAGTTACAACCATAGTTGCTGGAACAATGTTTTTAATGTGGCTAGGAGAACAAATTACTCAAAGAGGAATTGGTAATGGTATCTCATTAATTATTTTTTCTGGAATAGTAGCTGAAATACCAAGAGCTTTAGCTACAACATTCGAATTAGGAAGAACAGGAGCGTTATCCACAATTGTAATTATTTCTATTTTTATAATTCTTATTTTAACAATTATGTTTATTGTTTTTATGGAAAGAGCTTTAAGAAAAATTCCAATAAACTATCCAAAAAGACAGGTTGGCAATAAAATTTATGGTGGAGACTCATCGCACCTCCCTTTAAAAATCAACTCTGCAGGAGTTATACCTGCAATATTTGCATCTGCATTATTATTATTACCAGTAACTTTTTCAAATTTTAATATTTCTCAAAATGAAACATTTTTAAACATAGTTTCTTTCTTCTCACAAGGACAACCTTTATATATGTTGTTATATGCATCTGGGATCATTTTTTTTACTTTTTTCTATACTTCTATAACTTTTAATCCTAATGAGACTGCAGAAAACTTAAGAAAATATGGTGGATTTATTCCAGGAATAAGACCTGGTGAAAGCACTGCTTTATATATTGAAAACATTTTAACAAAATTAACTACAATAGGCGCATTGTACTTAACACTTGTTTGTTTGATGCCAGAATTTTTAATTGCCAATTATCCGATACCTTTTTACTTGGGCGGTACTTCGATATTAATTGTTGTTGTTGTTGCAATTGATACAGTAACACAAATACAAACAAGATTAATGAGTTCACAATATGAACAGTTAATTAAAAAAACCCAATTTGGAAAATAGATATTAAAGTGTGATTATTATTCTTTTTGGACCACCCGGCGCAGGTAAAGGTACTCAATCACATTTTTTAGTTAATAAATTTAATTTTATTCAAGTATCAACTGGAGACTTATTAAGAAAAGAAATTGAAAACAAAACTAAAAATGGTTTAAAAATTGCATCAATTATAAATAATGGTGAATTTGCTAGCAATGAATTAATTTATGAAATTTTAGATGTACATTTAAATAAAATTAAAAATCATAAAAACATTATATTTGACGGATATCCAAGAAATTTAAAACAAGCAAATGAGTTTGAAATCTTATTATCTAAGCACAATCTAAATTTAGATAAAATTTTTTTTCTTAACGTAGAAAGAAAAGTAATTAAAAATAGAATATCGGGAAGATTTATTTGTTCCAAATGCAATAAAATTTACAATATAAATATAATAGATGATGATTATAAAAATCATAAATGTGGTGTTAGCTTTTTTATAAAAAGAAAAGATGATAACGAAGAAACCATTTTAAAAAGATTCGATTTGTATATGGATGACACAGCACCATTAATCAATCATTATAAAGCGCATCATGGTTTTTGTGAAATTGATGGCAACAAAGACATACCTCTAATAAACGAGCAAATTAGAGGTTTTCTTAATGCATAAGCCCATTGACATTAAAAAATCATCTTATATAAGGGGGCTAATTTTTTTCAATTATCATGGCTCGTATTGCAGGCGTAAACATTCCACAGAATAAGTTAGTTCACATTGGGCTTACATATATTTATGGTATTGGTGATAAATTTTCTTCTCAAATTTGTAAATCTCTCAGTATACCTTCATCAAAAAGAGTAAATGAACTTACTGATGATGAAATTTTAAAAATAAGAGAATACATCGATACGAATTTTGTAGTTGAAGGAGATTTAAGAAGAGATAATTCATTAAGTATAAAAAGATTAATTGATTTAGCCTGTTATAGAGGAACTAGGCATAAGAAAAAATTACCTGTAAGAGGCCAAAGAACAAGATGTAATGCTAGAACGCGAAAAGGTAAAGCAATTGCTATTGCAGGAAAAAAATTAACGCCTCTTAAAAAATAAAAATTATGACAAAAGAAGAAATTAAAGATAAATCGTTGAAAAAAGAAGACAAAAAGAAAAAAAGCTATACAAAAAAAAAGAAAACAAAAAAAAATATATTAAATGGTATTGCATACGTTCAATCCACTTTTAATAATACAATCGTTTCAATTGCTGACACTAATGGAAATGTTATTTCATGGGCGTCTGCAGGTCAAAAAGGTTTTAAAGGTTCAAGAAAATCAACTCCTTATGCAGCACAAGTTGCAGCTGACGCTGCCGCTGTTAAAGCTTTAGAATTTGGAATGAAAGTTCTATCTGTAGAAGTTAAAGGTCCTGGATCAGGAAGAGAAACAGCTTTAAGAGCATTACAAGCTAGAGGTTTTAAAATTACTTCAATTAGAGATACAACTTCTATGCCACATAACGGTACAAGACCACCAAAAAAAAGGAGAGTATAAAATGGAAACTAATAATGTTAATTTTAAAAATTGGAAGTCATTAATAAAACCTTCAAAGATTGATGTTGATCAAAGTAATGACAAAACATTTATTAAAGTAGTGGCAGAACCACTTGAAAAAGGTTATGGATTAACTATTGGTAACTCCTTAAGAAGAATTTTGCTTTCATCTATTAGAGGTACCGCTGTAACAGCTATACAAATTGATGGTGTTCAACATGAATATAGTTCTATAAAAGGTGTTAGAGAAGATGTTACAGATATAGTTTTAAACATCAAATCACTTGACTTAAAAAGTAATTTTGAAGGAAGTAAGAAATTAGTTTTAGATGCAAAAGGCCCTGGTGAAATTAAAGCTTCGCAAATTAATTCTATACCTGATATAGAAATCTTAAACCCAGATTTGGTTATTTGTAATTTAGATGAAAATGCTAATTTTCATATGGAGCTATTTGTAGGTAATGGAAAAGGATATGTTTCTGCAGAATCAAATAAACCTGAAGAACCACCTTTAGGATTAATTCCAATAGACTCTTTATTTAGCCCAGTTAAAAAAGTTTCATACTCAATAAGCACTGCTCGAGAAGGAAAGGCTCTTGACTATGATAAATTGACTATGGAGATTGAGACTAACGGATCAATTACAGCTGAAGATGCATTAGCTTACGCAGCAAGAATTTTTCAAGATCAATTAGGTATGTTTATTAATTTTGACGAACCACAAGAAATTAAAATAGAAGATCATCCAAAAGAACCAGAGTTTAACCAAAATCTTTTAAGAAAAGTAGATGAGCTTGAATTATCCGTGAGATCAATGAATTGTCTAAAAAACGATAACATTATTTATATTGGAGATCTTGTTCAAAAATCTGAGGGTGAAATGTTAAGAACACCAAATTTCGGTAGAAAGTCTCTTAATGAAATTAAAGAAGTATTAAGTGGAATGTCGCTATATTTGGGCATGGAAATACCAAAATGGCCTCCTGAAAATATTGCTGAATTATCTAAAAAATTAGAGGACGCAATATAATAATGAGACACAAACTTGGCCATAGAAAACTAAATAGAACATCTGAGCATAGAAAAGCTTTAATAAAAAATATGCTTAATTCTTTGGTGAAATATGAGCAAATAACAACTACTCTTCCGAAAGCTAAAGTTTTAAGACCAGAAGCTGAAAAACTTATTACTATTGGAAAAAAAGATAATTTAGCAAATACAAAAAGGCTTGTTTCAAAACTTCAAAATATGCAGACTGTAAACAAGATTAGAAAAACTCTTTCTAAAAGATATGAAGCTCGTAAAGGCGGGTATACAAGAATTATTAAAGCTGGTTACAGATATGGAGACAATGCTCCAATGGCAATAATTGAATTTGTAGATAGAAACCTTGAGGCAAAAAGAGTAGATAGAAAAAAAAATAAAACAGTAGACAAAAACAAAGAAACCACACCAGCACAAAAAACTGCTTAAAAATTAATAATAAAACAAATGTTTGAGGTTATTAATATTGATGATTCCTCTGTTGGTTTCCGAATCGATAAATGGATTAAGAAAAAGTTAACTAAAATTCCTCAAAGTTTAATTGAAAAAGATTTACGTAACGGAAAAATTAAAGTTAATAAAAAAAAAGTAAAAAGTTCATATAAGCTAATTAAAAATGATAAAATCTATTTATTTAATTTTGATTATAAAAATTTATCAATTGTTAAAAAAAGTTATATTCCAAAAAATAATATAATTAAAGAAACTGAAAAAGATATAATTGAGAATAATAATAATTTTATAGTAATAAATAAAAAAGCGGGATTACCTGTTCAAGGTGGAACTAAAATAAATGAAAACGTGACCAATATTTTCTCAAATAGTATTTATTTTAAAGATTACAAACCATTTATTGTTCATAGAATTGATAAAGAAACTTCTGGTATATTAATAATTGCAAAAAACCGCGAAACAGCTCAGCAATTAACAAGTTTATTTAGAATTAGAAAAATACACAAAACCTATCTTGCATTATCTTTTGGTCAAATTGATAAAGAAAAAAATATCTTAGATAATAATTTAATACGATATGAAGGTAACAAAAAAATTATGGAAAGAGCCATTACTCATTATCATGTAATAGATAAGAATAATAAATATACACTTTTTAAATTAAAACCTATAACTGGAAGAAAACACCAAATTAGAAAACACTTGATAGATCTAGGATATCCTGTTGTTGGCGATAATAAATATTTTCTTAAAAAACAATCAAAAAATAAACACTTAATGCTACATGCGTACGAAATTAAATTTATACTAAACAACACAAAATATAATTTTAAAGCTAATATTCCTGTATATTTTAAAGATTTTTTAATTAAGAATAATTTAAAACAGAAAAATTTTTAATTAGTTTTTGTTCTAATGCTTTAACGAATTTTGTGTAATTTATTTTTGAGATTTCTTTTAAATTTATTACTTTCTTATTTTTAAGACCACAAGGAATGATTTTATTAAAGTTATTAAGATTATTATTTATATTTATTGAAAAACCATGATATGCAATCCATTTCTTTACTCTTATACCTATAGCTGCAATCTTTTTACTTTCATTATCGTGATTTACCCATATACCAATATTTTTTCTATCACTATTTGCAATTATAAAAAATTCTTTTAATGTTTCAATTATTGAATTTTCAATTGTAACAATAAATTTTCTAATGTCTTTATTTCTTTTAGTTAGATCGATAACTAAATAGCAGATCAATTGACCAGGAGAATGATGTGATATTTTTCCTCCTCTAGATGTTTTTATTACTTCAATAGACTTGTCTAAAATATCATTTTCATTAAAACTTGTTCCAGCAGTATAAATTTCATCATGCTCTAAAAACCATATTAATTCATTTGCTTTATTATTAATTACTTTTTCTAATCTTTTCTCTAGTAATTGAATTGCTTCATAATAATTGACTGGTTTTACTGACCTTTTTATCTCTATACTCATATTAAATTTGTAATATAAGGATATCGCTCAAAAAAACTAGGAATATCAACCATGAGTTTAATAAAAAAAAGTAAAGATAAAATTGTTAATTTTGAATTTAACAAGGAATATATAAAAGTAATTACTGAAAAAATATCAAGTAGTGATGCAAATTTTATAAGTAATTCTTTTAAAGAAATGCACCCAGCAGATGCTGCTGATATTATTGAACATTTATCGCAAGAAGATAGAGAAAATTTAATTAAGCTAAATAATTTTAAAATCGACCCAGCAATTTTTATTGAACTTAATGAGGCTATTCAAACAGAAATAACGAAATATTTATCAAATGAGAGTATTGTTTTTATTTTAAAAAAACTCGAATCCGATGATGCAATTAAGATTTTAGAAAATTTAGATGAAAGTAATAAGAATGATATTTTAAATTCATTACCACCAAAAGACAGATTTGCTCTATTAGAAAGCTTAAGTTATCCAGAAGACAGTGCTGCTAGAATTATGCAAAGAGAATTTACCGCAATACCAAGTAACTGGTCTGTTGGACAAACAATTGATTATTTAAGGGAGAATAGAGATTTACCAGAGGAGTTTCTAGAAATTTTTATTGTTGATAATGAATTTAAACCTATTGGAACTGTTACATCCTCAAAAGTATTAAGAACACCAAGAGAAGCTAAAATGATTTCTATTACAAATGAAACTCAATTTTTAATCCCAGTTGATATGGATAGAGAAGAGGTTGGTCGAATGTTTGAAAATTACAATCTTAATTCAGCGTGTGTTATTGACAAAAATAATAAATTAGTAGGGATGATTACGAATGACGATGTTTTAACCGTTTTGGCTGAAGAGGCTGAAGAAGATGCATTAAGATTAGCGGGTGTTGGTGATGAAGAAATTACTGATGGAATAGTTAAAAAAACAAAAAGAAGATTTAATTGGTTATTATTAAATTTATTTACAGCTTTTTTAGCCACATGGGTAATTAGTTTATTTGGTGCGACTATAGAACAAATGGTTGCTTTAGCATTTCTAATGCCGATTGTAGCCTCAATGGGAGGTAATGCCGGAATGCAAACGCTTGCTGTTACAGTTAGAGGTATAGCTACAAATGATTTGACTGAAAATAATTTTACTCAAAATATATTTAAAGAATTTTCAATTGGAATTCTGAATGGTATTATTTTTGCTTTAATTAGTGCAGTAATTGTTCAATTATGGTTTCAAGATTTAATATTATCTTTAATCATATCTATATCAATGGTCCTAAACATGATTGTTGCTGGTTTATTTGGAATATTAATACCAATAAGTTTAAAAAAATTTAAAGTTGATCCGGCTATAGCATCAAGTGTTTTTGTGACCACAATTACTGATGTGATAGGATTTTTGTCATTTTTAGGTATTGGAGCTTACTTTTATTACTAATTAAACATTATCAATTAATCTAATCTTATTTATTCTATAAGCTATAAATATTTTATAATTTTTGCTAGTTATTTTATTAGATAAATTATTTTTATTTCTTATCTCAAAATATTCTATTTTATCACATAGTTCATTAATTTTATTTTTATAATCATTTAATGATTTAATATTATTAAAGTTTAACAATATTCTATTTTTAAAATTTAAAAGTAATTTTGAAATTTTCTCTGATTTTTTAAATGAACTGCTGGATAATAAATTATTTCTTGAAGAAAGGGGTAATTGGTTCTTATTTCTAATTGTCTTACAAGAAATGATTTTTGTATTAAATTTTTTTTTTAAATATTTTTTCGTTAAATAAATCTGTTGAAAATCTTTTTCACCAAGGAAAAGATACTTTGAATTTATGTTGCTCAATAATCTATTTATTACAGCTAAAACTCCTTCAAAATGTCCTTTTCTATATTTTGCACATAAAACTTTATCTATTTTTTTTATCTTTATTTTTTTATTTATTCCTTTTTGATAAATTTCTTTTTGAGTAGGAAAAAATAAGAAATCAATTTTTAGTTTTTTAAGGATAAATATGTCTTTTTTTGAATTACGTGGATATTTATCAAAGTCTTTTTTATCGTTAAACTGTGTTGGATTTACAAAAATACTAACTATTACTTTCTTTGTTTTTTTTTTAGCAATTTTGATTAAAGATAAATGACCTTTATGTAATGAGCCCATAGTTGGTACGAAACCAATACTTTCATTAAAATTAATTTCTTTTCTTAAAACTTTAAAGCTTTTAATAATTTTCATTTATGATACTTGATTAAATATTACATTATGATTAAACAAGCAATAATACCACTTGCAGGATTAGGTACCAGATTATTACCTTTAACAAGCGTGTTTCCTAAAGAATTACTCCCTATAAATGGTAAGCCTGGATTAGAATATATTTTAGATGAATGTATTGAAGCTGGTGTTAAAGAAATTATATTTATTATCTCTATTAAAAAAAAGCTGATAAAAAAGTATTTTTATAATGATAATTTTTATAAAAAAATTATAAAAAAGAAAAAAGATAAAAGAATAAAAAAAGAATATAAAAAAATATTTCAATTTAAAAAAAAAATTAAATTTGTTTATCAAAATGAACCTTTAGGAACAGGTGATGCAGCTCTTAAAACAAAAAAATTCATAACAGGATCTCATTTTTTAATGTTATTTCCTGACGATTTAATCATGAAAAAAAATTGTTCTAAAGATATGATCTCAATACATAAAAAACTAAATTGTTCAGTTATGGCTTCGATGAAAGTTAAAAAAAAAGATGTGAATAGATGGGGTATATTTTCTATAGATAAAAAAATTAATAAACAAAACTTTTTTATAAAGGATGTAGTCGAAAAACCAAAATCAAGTATTGCACCATCTAATAATGCTGTAATTGGTAGATATATTTTACCTAAAGAAATCTTTACCAAGTTAGAAAAACAAACAAAAGGTATTGGTGGAGAAATTCATATAACTGACTCAATAAGAAAATTAATATTAGAAAATCATAAATTTGTTGGCCACAATTTTGCCGGTAAATATTTAGATTGTGGCACTATGAATGGCTATATAAAATCTTCTTTAGAAATATCAAAATTATGAAATTATGCATGGTAGGTACCGGTTATGTCGGTTTAGCTAGCGGTGTTTGTTTTGCTGACCTAGGTAATGATGTTATATGTGTTGATAAAGATATAACCAAAATAAATAAATTAAAAAAATCAATTATTCCAATTTATGAACCGGGATTGGATGAACTTGTTAAAAAAAATTATAAAGCAGGCAGATTAACATTTTCAACAAATCTTGCTCAATCTGTAAAAAAATCAAACATTGTTTTTATTTGCGTTGGCACGCCAACGAAGAGAAAAAAATATGAAGCTGATTTATCTCATGTATACGCATCCGCAAGAGAAATAAGTAAAAATATCAATTCATTCAAAATAATTATTAACAAATCTACGGTCCCAGTTATGACAGGTGACAAAATAGAAAAAATCATATCAAAAAAAGTAAAAAAAAATATGTTTAGCGTAGTATCAAATCCAGAATTTTTGAGAGAAGGGGAAGCAATTAGAGATTTTATTTATCCTGATAGAGTTGTTATTGGGACTTCAGATAAAAAATCAAATAAAATATTAAAAAATTTATATTCTCCACTTATTTCAAAAGGAGCTAATTATATAAATACTTCTAGAAGAGCAGCTGAATTAATTAAATATGCTTCAAATGCTTTTCTTGCAACAAAAATAACATTTATCAATGAATTAGCTAATTTATGTGAAAAATTTAACATTAATGTTGAAGATGTTTCAATAGGAATAGGCACAGATAAAAGAATAGGGAGTAGATTTTTACGCGCTGGACCCGCTTATGGCGGATCATGTTTTCCAAAAGATACAAGAGCGTTGGTAGATACGGCTAATAAGTCTAAGACATCTTTATCTTTAATAAATGCTGTAATCAAATCTAACGATAAAAGATCTCTATTGCTTTTAAAAAAAATAAGTTCAATTTTGAAAAATAAATTTAAAAATAAAAAAATCACCTTTTTAGGTGTAACCTTTAAGGCAAATACTGATGACATGAGAGAGTCATCTAGTTTAAAAATGATTCCATATTTAATTAAAAAAGGAGCTAAAATTAAATACTACGATCCAACTGGAAAAAAGGTAGAATTTGACAAATTAAAAAATGTTCAATTTAAAAATAATATAAAAGATGCTTGTAAATTATCAGATTTAGTTATTATTCATACAGAATGGAACGAGTTTAAACTTATAGATTTAAAAAAATTGGTGAAGAAAAAAAATTTTACTGTCTATGATATGAGAAATATTTACTCACCTGATAAAATGATAAAACAAAATATAAAATATTTTGGTATTGGAAGATAAATTAATTTAATTCAAAAATTGCATCAATTTCTACAGCAACACCTAAAGGTAAATTATTTGCGCTAATAGCAGCTCTAGCATGCATACCAGCGTCACCAAAAATTTTGACTATAGTAGCAGACGCCCCATTGATCACTTTTGGTTGTTCAGTAAAATTATCTGTAGAGTTAACAAAACCAGTAAGTTTTATACATGATTTAATTTTGGAAAGATTACCTGATAAATGTTTTTTTGCTTGAGATACGATGCTTAAAGCACATCTTATTGCCGCATCATAACCTTGATCTGTAGTAAGCTCTTTACCTAATTTACCTTTTATTAAATTTCCACCAGCATCAATAGATATTTGCCCAGATATGTATAAAATTTTTCCAACTTCTTTTGTCGCCACATAATAACCAACAGGATCAGTTGCCTTAGGCAATTCTAAATTATTTTTTTTTAAATTTTCGTCAATAATCATTTTTTCTTTTTAAACCAATCTGCAAGAGTTTTTTTTTCTTTAATATTTGAAGTATCTAATCCTAAATTTGATGTTTTTTCTTTAGTTTTTTTTGCTAAACAGCTTAGATAATCTTTTGAAAGTTTTTTAATTTGTGAGCAACCAACCTCACTGTAAGCATTGTTGCTTAAAATTAATGTTATAAAAAGTGATAGTAAAATTTTTTTCATTTTTTTCTTCTTTTTTTATTCCTGTCGTATTCTTTTCTCTTTTCTATCAAAATTAATGCTTCCTCCATAGTTAATTCTGTGGGATCTTTTTCTTCAGGAATTGTTGCATTTAAGGATTTATATTTAATATACGGACCATATTGTCCTTTCATAATTCTAACTGGTTTTTTGTCATCCGGATGCTCTCCAAGATCCTTTATTAATGATGAAGATATTCTACCAGGTTTTGCTTCAGCTATTAATGTAATTGCTCTATTCAAACCTATTGTAAAAAGTTCATCAATATTTTCTAATCTTGCTGATTTATTGTCGCATTTAATGTATGGACCAAATCTACCTGAGTTTATAGTTATATCTTTGCCATTTTCTGGATTCTGACCAATAACATTTGGCAGTGAACATAAATATTTTGCCTTTTCTAGATCTATTTGATCTAATTCGATACCTTTTGGAATAGATACGTTTTTTAAATTATCGTCTTCCTTTTTCTTTTTTTTCCTTTTAGTTGCTGCCTCTTCTTCAATCAATTCATATTGAAGATATGGGCCAAATCTTCCATTTTTCAAATATATATCTTTACCATTTTCATTTTGACCAATTAATTTAGGCTCTGCTAGTGCAATTTGATTACTAGCTTTTGACTTAGATAGTGGTCTTGTAAATTTACAATCAGGATAATTTGAGCATCCTATAAATGCACCTCCTCTAAAGCTATTTTTTAAACTTAACTCACCAGTATTACATAATTTACATTTTCTATTAATTTTTCCATTTTCATCAGCTTCAAAAATTAATTCACCAAGACTCTCATTTAATAGATCTAGCACTTCTCTAGTTCTTTTTTCTTTAACATTTGATACATTTAGATCGAAATCTTTCCAAAAATTATCAAGTACTTTAATCCATTCTTCTTTACCTGAGGTTATATCATCTAGCTGCTCTTCTAAACTTGCTGTAAAACCATAATCTACATATTTTGAAAATAACTTTTCTAAAAAAGCTGATAATAATTTTCCTCTATCAGTAGGAAAAAAACGTTTATTAACAATATCTGCGTATCCTCTATTTGAAATTACAGAAATAATACTTGCGTAAGTTGAAGGCCTTCCAATGCCTAATTCTTCAAGTTTTTTTACCAAACTGGCTTCAGAATATCGTGGAGGAGGTTGAGTAAAGTGTTGCTCATCAATAAATTCATTTGTAGAAACTTCTTCTTTATTAACATTAGGTAGAATTTTTTCATCTTCGACATCATCAATCCTTGTAAGTTTTAAAAATCCATCAAATTTTATTGTAGATCCAGAGCATTTAAATTGGTTTATATTATCATCTGAAACTATTGTAATGGTTTTTCTATCAAATTTAGCCGCTACCATTTGCGATGAAAGAGCTCTAGACCAAATTAAGTCGTACAGTTTAGTTTGATCGGTGCTTAAAAATTTTTTCATCGAGTCTGGAGTTCTAGTAATATCAGTTGGCCTTATTGCTTCGTGGGCTTCTTGAGCATTTTTAGCTTTCTTTCCAGAATAATTATTAGGTTCTTTAGGTAAGTAATTATCCCCATAAGTTTTTTTTATAAAATCTCTAAAATTAACAACTGCGTCATTTGATATGTTTGTACCATCCGTTCTCATGTATGTGATTAGTCCAACTGTATCACCTTCAATATCTATTCCTTGATATAATCTTTGTGCAATTTGCATTGTTCTAGAAGCACCAAAACCTAATTTGCTAGAAGCAGTTTGTTGAAGAGTAGAAGTAGTAAATGGGCCAAGAGGATTTCTTGTATATATTTTTGAATTTATATCTGAAATTTTATATTTACCATTTTTTAATACTTCTATTGCATTATTTATGTCTTCTTTGTTTTTAAAAGAGAATTTTTCTACTTTTGAATTGTTAAGTAATACAATATTAGAATTTAAGATATCTTCTTTTGAAGTTTTGAAGTTAACATTTAAAGTCCAGAATTCATCTGGTTTAAATTGTTCTATTTCATGTTCTCTTTCAGTAATTAATCTTAAAGCAACTGACTGAACCCTGCCCGCAGATTTAGAACCAGGAAGTTTAGTCCACAGAATTGGAGAGATGTTAAAACCAACTAAGTAATCCAAAGCTCTTCTAGCCATATATGCATCTACTAAATTAGGCTCTATACTCCTTGGATTATTTATTCCATTAGTTACAGCTTTTTTTGTAATTTCATTAAAAACTACTCTTTCAATTTTCTTATCTTTTAACAGTTTTTTTTCATCTAAGTACTCTTTAACATGCCAAGCGATTGCTTCACCTTCACGATCAGGGTCTGTAGCAAGAATAATTTTTTCTGATTTTTTGGCAGCATCAGTTATTTCCCTTAAATATTTTTTTGAAAAACTATCAACTTCCCATATCATTTTAAATTTATCTTTTGTGTCTACAGATCCATTTTTAGAGGGAAGATCTCTTATATGGCCATAACTTGCTAAAACAGTATAATTTGCACCTAAATATTTATTAATTGTTTTAGCTTTTGCTGGACTTTCAACTATTACAAGATTCATAATTACAGAAACTACACAAGAAACAGATCAATAGTCAAATTAATAAATTTTTGTTTTAGATTCTGTACGATTTAACAGTCTTTTTATATTTTCTCGGTGAGTATAAAAAATTAAAACAAAAATTATTATAAAGAAATAAACCATTTCATCGTTAAAAATAAAGAAATTAATTATTGGAATTGAAAAACTTCCAATTAATGATGATAAAGACGAATATTTAAATATAAAAAAAGTTATTAACCAAATAATTCCAAAAATAATTCCTAGATATAAATTAATACAACAAAGTATTCCAACGTAAGTGGCTACACCTTTTCCACCTTTAAATTTTAACCAGATTGGAAATACATGTCCTAAAAACACGCATAATGATGAAATGTATAAGTATTCAATATAATAAATTTTAATAAATATTAATGGAACTACTGCTTTCAATATATCTAAAATTAAAGTTGTATAACCAATTTTTTTATTTCCTGTCCTTAAAGCGTTTGTAGCTCCAATGTTTCCAGATCCAACGGATCTTATATCCAGTTTTAAAAAAATTTTTGTTAATAAAAATCCAAAAGGTATTGAACCTAATAAGTATGAAATAATAATAATAAATTCTAATTTCATTTCATTTTATATAATTCTTGACCATTTACGAAAGTACTTATAACTTTTCCTTGTAATTTTCTTCCTTCTATTGATGTATTCTTTGATTTAGATACAAGATTTTCTTTTTTTACAATCCAAGGTTTATTAATATCAACTATACAAAAATCAGCATTAGCATCAACACTTAGATTTCCTTTGTTAATCTTTAATATTTTTGCTGGATTGTATGTTATCATCTCAACTACTTTTTCTAATTTTACAGATCCATTATGAAATTGTTCGAGTGCCAAACTCAAGAAAGTTTCAATTCCCGACGCTCCTGTTGCTGCTTGTGTAAAAGTAAGTCTTTTTGACTCTTCGTCTTCAGGTTTGTGATCTGATACTATTACATCAATTAGATTTTTGTTTATACCCTCAATTAAGGAAATTCTATCATCTTCTGTTCTGAGAGGAGGAGATAGTTTTAAGAACGTTCTAAATTCTCCGATATCATTTTCATTTAAAGCCAGATTATTTATAGAAACTCCTGTGGTAAAATTTACAATATTTTTTTTATAAGCTATTAAATCTAATGATTTTTTACATGAGATCTGAGAAATATGATATCTGCAATTAACCTCTTCTAATAAACTTAAATCTCTTTCTATTAATATTTTTTCAGCCAGATCTGATATCCCAGGCATACCAAGTTTTGTTGATATAATTCCATCGTTTATCATTCCATCTTTTGATAGTTCCTGATCTTCTGCATGTTGAATAACCAGGCAATCAAAGTCATGGGCAGATTTTATAATTCTAGACATTACTCTAGAATTTTGAACTGACTTTAAACCGTCTGTAAAACCTACTATTCCTTTATTTTTTAATAGTCCAAATTCAGTCATATTAGTACCTTCAGCATTTTTAGTTAAAGTTGCTGTAGGAAAAATGTTGATCTTAGATTTATCTCTTCCTCTTCTTTGAATAAAATCAACTATAGAAACACTATCTATTACAGGTTTAGTATTTGGCATTGTTACTATCGAAGTAACTCCACCAGCTAGAGCTGCTTCGCTTAAAGATCTATAGTTTTCTTTATATTCATATCCAGGTTCGCCTCCAAAAACTCTCATATCAACAATTCCAGGAAAAATATGTTTTCCAGTTAAATCGGTGGCTTTTTCTCTAATTGGAATATTGTTTTTATTTACTCTTTTTCCTGAAGCTTCAATTTTTCCGCGTTCATCAACAATCAATCCGCCAATTTCATTAATTGAATTACATGGATCAATAATGTGGGCATTCAGAAAGTATTTTTTTTTATTTGTCATTAGTTACAAAAAATTTTTAAACATGCCATTCTTACAGCGACACCAAGTTCTACTTGTTCCTTAATTACACTTTTATTAATATCATCAGCCAACATTGTATCTATTTCAATACCTCTATTCATTGGACCAGGGTGCATCACTAAGGCATCAGGTTTTGCATACTCAAGTTTTTCTGGTGATAAACCATAATATTCGTAATATTCTCTATTTGAAGACAGATAAGAACTAGTCATTCTTTCATTTTGCAATCTTAGCATCATTACTATATCACAATCTTTAACTCCTTTTTTCATATCAATAAAAATATTAACTCCAAGTTTTTCTAAATCTTTTGGTAATAAATTTGATGGGCCTACTATATTAACTTGTGCACCTAACATTGTTAAAAGATATATATTAGATCTTGCTACTCGTGAGTGAAGAATATCTCCACAGATAGCAATTTTTAACCCTTCAATATTTTTTTTTCTATTTGTAATTGTTAGTGCATCTAATAAAGCTTGTGTTGGATGTTCTCGTCTTCCATCTCCAGCATTAAGTACAGCACAATTAACTTTTTGAGATAGAAGATTGCAAGCCCCAGAGTCTTGATGTCTGATAACGATTATATCTGGGTGCATTGCATTTAAAGTCATTGCAGTATCAATTAAAGTTTCACCTTTTTTAATTGCAGAGTTTGTGATGTTCATGGACATTACATCTGCACCTAATCTTTTTCCTGCTAATTCAAAAGAACTTTGAGTTCTTGTAGAAGGTTCAAAAAATAAGTTTATCTGAGTTTTACCTTTAAGAATGTCTAATTTTTTATTCTTACTTCTGTTTAATTCAATGAATTGTTGGGCTTCATTTAAAATATATTTAACTTCAGAAATTTTTAAATCTTGAATACCTAGGAGATGTTTTTGTGAAATTTTAATAGCTTTTTTTGTGTCTAAGGCCATTAAAGCCAACTCTATAGCTATATTGTTTCATATAATCAAGTGTTATTTTATTAAATAATCCAAAACACCTTGCAATATAAAAGTAGCTGAATTTTGATCTATATTCTTAACTCTTTTAGACACATTCACATCTAATTGACTAGATAAATTGAATGAACCAACAGTTGAAAGTCTTTCATCCCATAAAATTGTTAAAATATCTAATTCATTAGAAATTAATTTTATTTTATCTTTTACAGATTGTGCCGAAGGTCCTTCCGAGCCATCCATGTTAAGTGGCAAACCAAAAACAATTCCTTTAATATTATTCTCAATAATTATTTCTTTAAGTTTAGAAACAAGATTATTAATGTTTGTAAATTGAATTGTTTCATAGGGAGTTGCAATCTTTCTATTTTCATCACATATAGAAACACCAATCCGTTTAGTACCCATATCGATTCCTAATAATCTTGATTTATTGTCTAATTGAACCTTTAATTCATCTATAGTGATCATATTGTAATTTTTAAATATAGTGATAATTTGCCTTAAAATTAAATATCATATGAGTATAGATCTTAAAACAGTAAAACACATATCTAAATTATCAAAAATTTCAATTGATGATCAAAAAGCTAAGAAATTAGAGAAAGATCTTAACTCTATATTTAAATGGATTGAACAATTAAATCAATTAAATACAGATAAAGTTGAACCGTTAACATCTATAGCTGAAGCTACGTTAAGATTTAGAAAAGACCAAATTATATCTAAAAATATTAGAGATGATGTGCTTAAAAATTCTCCAAAAGATAATAAGGATTATTTTGTAGTTCCGAAAGTGATAGAATAATGACTAACTTAATAGATCTAACTCTCAATGAATTAGTTATTAAAATTAAGTCAAAAGAAATTTCCTCAAAAGACATAACGTCTGTATACATAGAGAGATCAAAATCATCAAAAAAATTAAATACATATATTGAAGAAACTTTTGATGATGCTTTAAAAAATTCTGAAAAATTTGATGCAAAACCGAATTTTGATAAAAAGTTAGCTGGAATACCATTTGCAGTAAAAGATCTCTTTTGTACAAAAAATGTAAGAACTACAGCTAGTAGTAAGATTTTAGAAAATTTTGTGCCAACTTACGAGTCAACAGTTACTCAAAATCTTTGGGATGCGGGCGCAATACTGCTTGGAAAATTAAATTGTGATGAATTCGCAATGGGATCATCAAACGAAACAAGTTTTTTTGGAAATGTAATTAATCCAATAGATGATAACTTAGTTCCGGGCGGCTCATCAGGAGGATCAGCGTCTGCTTTAGCAGCAAAACTTACTCCCGCAACCATAGGAACTGACACTGGTGGATCAATCAGGCAACCGGCTTCTTTTACTGGAACTGTTGGTTTAAAACCCACATATGGATGTTGCTCTAGATATGGAATAGTTGCATTTGCATCATCTCTTGATCAGGCGGGTCCTATGACAAGAGATGTTAAAGATTGTTCTTTATTACTAGAAGTTATCAGCTCATTTGATCCAAAAGACTCAACATCAGTAGATTTTAAACGTCCAAACTATTCTTTAAATTTGAATAAAAATATTAAAGGTAAAAAAATTGGTATTCCAAAAGAATATAGAGTTGATGGCATGCCTTCTGAAATTGAAAAGTTATGGGAAAAAGGAAAAGAATTTTTGAAAGATTGCGGTGCAGAAATAATTGATATTTCATTGCCGCACACTAATTATGCTTTGCCAACATATTATATTGTTGCACCAGCTGAAGCTTCTTCTAATTTAGCAAGATATGATGGAGTAAAATATGGCTTTAGAGCTGAAGGTGAGAATTTGATTGATATGTATGAAAAAACAAGATCACAAGGTTTTGGTGACGAGGTAAAAAGAAGAATTATGATAGGTACATACGTTTTATCATCAGGTTATTATGATGCTTATTATCTAAAAGCACAAAAAGTAAGAAAACTTATCAAGAATGATTTTGATGAAGCTTTTAATAAAGTGGACGCAATTTTAACTCCATCGACACCAAGTTCTGCATTTAAAATTGGTGAAAAAACTGACGATCCTATTTCAATGTATTTAAATGATATTTTTACTGTACCAGTAAATCTCGCAGGTCTTCCGGGGATTTCTATACCTGCTGGTTTAGATAAAAAAGGACATCCTTTAGGACTTCAGCTAATCGGAAAAGCTTTCGATGAACAAGGAATTTTAGATATAGCTTATTCCATGGAAGAAAAAATTAATTTTAAATTAAATACAAAAGATTGGTGGATTAAGTGATTAAGGACCAATATTTAATTGAAAAAAATGATAATAAGTATGAAGTTGTAATTGGATTAGAGGTACATGCGCAAATTCTTTCAGAGTCTAAATTATTTTCTACATCATCAACTAAATTTGGTTCAGAACCAAATAGTCAAGTAAGTTTAGTTGATGCTGCTTTTCCAGGAATGTTGCCAGTAATAAATGAATTCTGCGTCAAACAAGCTGTAAAAACTGGCATAGGCTTGAATGCAAAAATAAATAATAAATCAATATTTGATAGAAAAAATTATTTTTACGCTGATCTTCCTCAAGGATATCAAATTTCTCAATACAAAAACCCTATTGTAGGTGAAGGATCAGTAATTTTAGATTTGCCCACAGGTCAAAAAACAATTGGCATTGAAAGGTTGCATTTAGAACAAGATGCTGGAAAAAGCATTCATGATATTGATCCTAGCAACACACTAGTTGATTTAAACAGATCAGGAATTGCATTAATGGAGATTGTTAGCAAACCAGATTTAAGATCTCCAGAAGAAGTTAATTTATATATAAAAAAACTAAGATCAATTATGAGATATCTAGGAACTTGCGATGGAAATATGCAAGAAGGCTCTTTAAGAGCAGATGTGAATGTTTCAGTTAAAAAACTAGAAAGCGATAAATATGGTACTCGTTGTGAAATTAAAAATGTTAATTCAATCAAGTTTATGCAAATGGCTATTGAACATGAAGCTTATAGACAAGTTGAATTAATAGAAGGAGGCGGAACAGTTGATCAAGAAACTAGATTATTTGATACTAAAAGAAATATAACAAGGTCTATGAGATCAAAAGAAGATGCTCATGATTACAGATATTTTCCTGATCCAGATCTTTTGCCTCTAGAATTTGATGATAATTTTATTGATAATATTAAGAAAGAAATACCAGAGTTACCAGATCAAAAAAAGAACCGTTTTATTGAAAAATTTAAACTTACACCATACGAGGCAAATATATTGGTTTCTGATTTAGAAACCTCAAAGTATTTTGAAAAAGTAATTGAAAATTCAGATGTTAAACTTTCTGCAAATTGGATTACCGGTGAATTATTTGCATTATTAAATGCGAAAAACCTAGAAATCACAGAAAGTCCAATAACCGCAAAAAATCTATCTAATTTGGTAAATTTAATTAAAGATGGAACAATTTCAGGTAAAATTGCAAAAACAGTTTTTGAACTAATGTCTGATGGAGATAAAAATCCAGTTGACGTTGTTAAAGAAAAAGATCTCAAACAGCAAAGCGATCCTAAAGAATTAGAAAAATTGATAGAAAAAGTAATAAATGATAATCAAGATAAAGTTAATGAATACAAATCTGGTAAAGAAAAATTATTTGGTTTTTTTGTTGGTCAAGTAATGAAGATTTCTGGTAGTAAAGCAAACCCACAAATAGTTAATGAAATTTTAAAAAATAAACTTAAATAAAATGGGTTCAAATCTTAGTGTTAATAAAGAAATTGAAGAATATATTAACAATCATTCACTAAAGTTAAATCCAATTCAAAAAGAAATAATTTCATACAACGAAACCTTAGGTGATATAAAAAGAATGCAAATTTCAATTTCACAATGTCATTTTTTACACCTACTAATCAAAAGCGCTAAGATAAAAAAAGTTTTAGAAATTGGAACTTTTACTGGTTTAAGCACTCTATCAATGTGTTTAGCTTTACCAGAAGACGGATTAATAGTAGCATTGGATAAAAATCAAAAAACTAATGAAACAGCAGTTAATTTTTTTAAAAAAGCCAACCAAGAAAATAAAATTAAAACAATCATAAAACCCGCATTAGAAAGTTTAAAAGATTTAATAGATAAAAAAAAAAAATTTGATTTAGTTTTTATTGATGCTGATAAAGAAAATTATAAAAATTATTTCAATCAATCTTTAGACTTAATAGATAAAGATGGTTTAATTATAATTGATAATGTGTTATGGCACGGTGAAGTAATAGATAAAACAAGACAAGATAAATTGACTGTAGGTATTAGAGAATTTAATTCTTATGTTAATAGCGATGAAAGAATAGAAAATTTAATTATTCCTATAGGTGATGGTTTAAGTGTTTGTAGAAAGTTATAATGTTTTATATTTCAGGATTTTATAAGTTTAAGAAAATAAAATATATTAAGAAAATCAAGAAATCTTTACAAACTTATTTTATTAAAAAAAATATTAGAGGCACAATAATAATTTCCAATGAGGGAATTAATGGAACGTTATCTGCTAAGAAAAAAAATTTAGATTTAGTATTTAAAAAAATAAAAAATACTTTTAAATTTGTTAAATTTGATAGGCAAAATTTATCTAAGAGTAAATTTCAACCATTTCATAGAGGAAAAATTAAAATAAAGAAAGAAGTTGTTCCAATGGGTATAAATATATCAAAACGAAAATTAGATAATCATTTAGGACCCTTGAAATGGAATAAATTAATTAAAAGTAAAAATACCTTTTTAATTGATGCTAGAAAACCTTTTGAATACAATGTTGGTACATTTAAAGGAGCCATAAACCCTAGGGTTGATAATTTTAGAGAATTTCCAAAGTATCTTAATAAGCTAGATAAAAAAAAAGATATAGCGATGTTTTGCACTGGTGGAATAAGATGTGAAAAAGCAAGCGTTTATCTTGAGAAAAGAGGCTTTAGTAATGTTTATCAATTAAAAGGTGGAATTATTAATTATTTAAAAAAAATCAAAAAAAATAAAAGCCTATGGAAAGGCGAATGCTACGTGTTTGATAATAGAGTTTCTATAAAACATGGGCTAGTACCTGGTAGTTTTTCAATGTGCAGTGGGTGTAGAAAACCAATACCAAATAAGGATAAAAAATCTAAAAAATATGAAGAAGGAGTTTCATGTCCAAATTGTCATGATTACTTAACAAATTCACAGAAAGAAAGATTTAGAATGAGACAAAAACAAATAAATTTTGCAAAAAAAATTGGAAAAAAACATATTTTTCAAAAGGAATATTAAAACGTGGATTTATTAAAAGACAATATTCCAAAATTGGTTAAGAAACTTGCTATACCCGCCAGCATAGGAACGCTATTTCAAACATTATATAATATAGTTGATACATTTTATGCAGGAAAAATATCCCCAGAAGCATTATCAGCATTAGGCAAATCATTTCCAATTTATTTTACAATAATAGCTGCATCTATAGGAGTAACAGTCGCTGGAACATCCTTGATTGGCAATAGCATTGGAGAAAAAAATGAAAAGAAAACTTTATATTATTTTACACATATAATTATTTATGGAATTTTTATTTCAATTATCATTTCTTTATTCGGTTTAAATTATTCAGAAAATATATTTTATATTATGGGGTCAACAAAAGAAGTTGTTGATTTGGGACTTGAATATACAAATATTATTTTTTATGGGTCAATAATTTTTATTTCAGTTGTTTCATTAAACTCTTTATTGCACGCTGAAGGTGACACTAAAACATATAGGAATGTTTTAATTTTATCTTTTTTTCTCAATATAATCTTAAATCCTATATTAATTTTTGGCTTTTTGTTTATACCGGCAATGGGCGTTAAAGGCATAGGCATATCAACTTTAATATCTCAATTACTTTGTTTTATAATAATTTTTAAGAAAATATTATCTAACGATAGGATTAAACATCTTAATAAAGAATATTATTTACTTAAATTTGCATATTTTAAAAATATTTTTTTTCAGTCTATGCCAATAATTATTTCAATTTGCGCTTATTCATTTGCAAGTGGAATTGTATTTACTTATCTTGGTCAAGAAGGTGAATTTGCAACTGCTGGTTACGGTGCAGCATCTAGGTTTGAACAAATTTTATTTTTACCCGTCTTAGGCATTAATACTGCTATCATTTCAATAATTGCTCAAAACTATGGTGCAATGAATTTTAATAGGATAAGAGAAACTTTTTTTACAGCAATAAAATATGCACTTTCAATTATGTTATTTGCATCTCTACTAGTTTTTTTATTGGCGGATATTGTAACAAGTTTATTTTCAAATAATTCTGAAGTTATTGACTATGGTTCAAGATATTTAAGAATTTCAGCAATAGTTCTTCCTGCTTATCCATTATTTTTCATATCTAACGGTTTCTTTATGGCATTGAAAAAAGCAGAAAATGCAATGATTTCAAATTTAATAAGAAATTTGCTATTACCAATATTTGTTTTTTATTTGGCAGTATATTTATCTGCAGATTTTAATACTTTTTTTTGGATTTGGGTTTCATTCAATTGGTCTTACTCATTGATCTATCTGTTAATTGTACTTTATTACTTAAAAAATCACTTAGATAAATCTAGAGCTATCCTTTATCCATGACCATAAGTGATTTGAAAAAGATCTTCTAACAAATAAATTTAAATCATTAATATTTTTATTATGAATAATTACATCAATGTGGTTAAGCAAGGTTTGAGTCACAGCACCTTTTGAATTTTTAAAATCATTAAAATTAAATGGACATCCAGATGATAATAATTTATATACATTGTCACCTTTTAAATTAATCATTATCCAGTGATCAGTTACATTTGTAACAGAACCAAGTTTAACTTTTGAAATTTCATTAAAAAGTTTATCTTCAAAAGAATTATTGTTTTTTGGATCAATTTTATCATTAGAATAAAGCAACCATTCATCGGGACTTAACCAAAGAATATTCAATTTTTCATTTCCTGACGATGTATTAGGACCAATAGGGGGTATTATGGATAATTCTTTACCTATTCTACTTGTAAAATCTCTATTTTTACCTCTTAAGTTTATTTTAATGATAGGTTCAATTTCAGAAATTTTTATTTCAGAATAATCTTTTGAATCCATAATTGGAGAATTATAATTAAGCATTTAACCTTTTATTTTCTTTATCTAAAAAAACCGTGTCGGTTATTGTCACATTAATAATTTTGTTCTTCATAGGCACAAACATTTTTTGGCCTTTTAATTTTTTTCCATTTCTTATAACTGCAAGTGCAATTGATTTATTTAAATTTGGACTAAAGTAACTAGAAGTTACGTGTCCAAGCATTTCAATTGGTAGTTTGTTTGTTTCAGCAACTATTTGTGCACCTTCTTCTAAAACTTCTTTCGGATCATCAGTCAACAATCCTACCAATTGTTTTCTATCTTCTCTAATTGTATCGCTTCTGTATAAAGATCTTTTACCAATAAAATCATATTTCTTTTTACTAATTATCCAGTCCATTTGTAAATCTACAGGAGTCATTGTTCCGTCAGTATCTTGCCCAGCTATAATAAATCCTTTTTCAGCTCTAAGTAGGTGCATTGTTTCAGTTCCATAAGGTGTAATATTAAATTCTTTACCTGCTTCGAAACATTTTTCCCAAACAGATTTTCCATAGGAAGATTGAATATTAATTTCATAGCTATGTTCTCCCGTAAAACTAATTCTCATAACTCTACATTTAATATTATCAATTGCTGCTTTTTTAAAAGACATATGTGGAAATTCTTTATCTGCTAAATCTAAATCTGGAATTACTTTTGAAAGAATTTTTTTTGAATTAGGTCCGCAGATACTTACTGTTGCATAATGATCGGTAACAGATGTTAAATAAACGTCTAATTCAGGCCATTCTGTTTGTAGATAATCTTCTAATTTTGAAAGAACATTAGCAGCTCCACCAGTTGTTGTAGTCATTATATAGTGATTCTCTCCCAATCTTGTTGTAACACCATCGTCATAGACCATTCCATCTTCATTAAGCATAAGACCATATCTACACTTACCAATTTCTAGTTTTGACCATGCGTTTGTATAAACTCTGTTTAAAAATTCAGATGCATCAGATCCTTGAATATCAATTTTTCCTAATGTTGATGCATCCAATATGCCAGCGCTATCTCTGGCTGCTTTGCTTTCTCTTTGAACAGCTTGATACATGTTTTCATTTTTATTGGGGTAATACCAAGCTCTCTTCCATTGACCTACGTTTTCAAATTCTGCATTATTTTTAACATGCCAATCATGAATAGGAGTTTTTCTTGTAATATCAAAGAATTCTCCAACATTTCTTCCAACGATTGCTCCAAAAGTTAACGGAGTATAGGGTGGTCTAAAAGTAGTTGTTCCCAACTCACCAATTTTTACTCCAGTTGTTTCAGAAACAATTCCTAAGGTATGCATATTTGATAATTTTCCTTGATCAGTTGCCATACCAGTTGTCGTGTATCTCTTCACATGTTCAATCGATTTAAAACCTTCTCTCAAAGCTAATTTTACATCTTTTGCTGTTGTGTCATTTTGAAAATCTAGGAATGGTTTAGTTTTACCCAAAGGTTTATCGGATGGAAGTAACCAAATATTTTTTTTATCTATTTCTTTTGAGCAATTAATTTTCAAATTATCATATTCCGAATTATCTATATTTAAAAATTCTTTAATTGATTTATTGGAATTTTTTACGACATCATCTAGCTCAAAATCACCATTACACGATCCAATATTTATTTGTTCCGACGTTGATTTATCAGGTAAAAAAACATTATCTTTATCTCTAAATTTTAGTTTACCGCCCGATTGAGTAAATAAATGTACTCTTGGTGTCCAGCCTCCAGAAATACCCAGACAATCACACTCTTCTTTTAATTTATTACCTAAAACATCAGTTCCATCGTCAGACAATTTCATTAATTCAATTGAGTTAATTTTTTTATAACCATTTGTATTAACAACGGTATGTTTCCAATGTATTTTAATACCTAATTTTTCAGCTTGTTTAACAATTAATGAATTTGATTTATCTCTTATATCAATTACTGAATTAACAGTAATACCATTATTGCTTAAAGAAATAGCAGTTTCATAAGCTGTGTCATTATTTGTAAATAAAGATATTTTTTGACCACATTTAACACCGTAATAATCTATGTATTTTTTAATAGATGATGAAAGAATAACGCCAGGTCTATCATTATTATTAAAAATCAATGGTCTTTCTATAGCGCCAGTGGCTATAACTACTTTTTTTGCTCTAATTTTCCAAAGTCTTTGACGAACTTTATCTTTCTTTTCATTTAAAGTTAAGTGGTCAGTTAAATTTTCTCTAGCTAATAGATAGTTGTAACTATGATACGCAGCTAATGTTGTTCTATTTTTTATAGTTAGGTTTTCAAAAGAATTTAAATTTTCAATTTCTTTTTTTAACCATTCATTTGAATAAGAGTTAGTTATTTTAAAACAATTGTTTTCTTGAAAAATAGTATTTCCACCTAAGTGATTATCATCAGTTAATATAACTGTATTTAGGTTGTTTTGTGCAGCAATCTTGGCAGCAATTATTCCTGATATACCTCCACCAACTATTAAAACATCGCAGTGTAAATATCTGTGATCATAAATATCTTGATCTGGTTTTGTTGGTGATTTTCCTAATCCTGCGGATTTTCTTATAAAATATTCATATTTTTCCCAAAAGTTAGCTGGCCACATAAATGTTTTATAATAAAAGCCAGACGGCATAAGGTGTGAGAAAAAATTGTTTATTGCACCAATATCAAAATTAACACTAGGCCAACAGTTTTGGCTTGATGCTTCTAAACCTTCGTATAATTCAATTTCAGTTGCTCTTGTATTTGGTTCTGTAATTGAAGGATCATTTCCTAATTGAACAATTGCATTAGGTTCTTCAGATCCACATGTCATTATTCCTCTTGGGCGATGATATTTAAAGCTTCTTCCAACAAGATGTCTATCATTTGCTAATAAAGCTGATGCCAAGGTATCACCTTTAAAACCATATAAAGTTTTACCATCAAACTTAAAAGATATTCTTGATGTATGATCAATAAACTTGTTATTTGTTATTCTTAAGTTTTTGCTCATTATTTTATAGGAGGTTTTTCACCCATTTTATATACAGCGTGAATTTTATCGTCTGATGTATCCCTAACCATGTTGAACCATTTTCTACAACCGTGAGAATGATTCCAACGTTCAAGTTGAATTCCCTTAATATTCTTTCTCATAAATAGAAATTCTGCCCACTGATCATCACTTAATTCAGTTGGTTGTTTTGGTCTAACAATATGAGCTTCTCCACCAGATGAAAATTCACTCTGGTCTCTTTCACCACAATATGGACAATTAATTAAAAACATTAGTGTGCTACGGCAGCCGCCCCATGTTCATCAACAAGATTTCCACTTACAAATCTATTGATATTAAAATCAACATTTAATTTATGAGGTTCATCATTAGCAATAGTATGTGCGAACAAATCTCCCGAACCTGGTGTAGCTTTAAATCCACCTGTGCCCCAACCACAATTAAAATATAAACCTTTAATATGTGTTTTACTAATTATTGGACTCGCATCTGGACAAATATCAACTATTCCTCCCCATTGTCTTAACATTCTCATTCGACTAAAAATAGGATAGAGCTCTAGTATAGCTTTTAGAGTTCCTTCAACAACATCGTGACTACCTCTTTGAGTGTATGAAACATAAGCATCTGTGCCAGCTCCTATAACTAATTCACCTTTATCTGATTGGCTTACATATGCATGAACAGCATTAGACATAACTACAGTGTCTATAATTGGTTTTACGGGTTCAGAAACTAATGCTTGCAAAGGTTTGCTTTCAAGAGGTAATTTTATATCTACCATGCTAGCGATTACACTTGAATGACCTGCGGCCACAACTCCAATTTTTTTTGTTTTAATAAATCCTTTTGTTGTTTCTATACCCTCAATACTATCACCTTTTCTTTTAATTCCTTTTACTTCACAATTTTGAATAATATCTACTCCCATCGCATCTGCACCTCTAGAATATCCCCAAGCAACAGCATCGTGTCTTGCGGTTCCTGCTCTTTTTTGTAAAGTTCCTCCTAAAACTGGGTATCTAATATTAGGAGATGTATTAATTATTGGGCAAAATTTATTAACTTCTTCTGTATTTAAATAAACTGCATCAATGCCATTTAATCTATTAGCATGAGTTCTTCTTTTTAAATCCCTTACATCTTGTAGATTGTGAGCTAAATTCATGACACCTCTTTGGCTGAACATAACGTTATAATTAAGTTCTTGTGATAAACCTTCCCATATTTTTAATGCATGATCATATAATCCAGCACTTGCATCCCATAAATAGTTTGATCGAATGATAGTAGTATTTCTTCCAGTATTGCCTCCACCAATCCAACCTTTTTCAACAACTGCAATATTTGTCATATTGTGTTTTTTTGCTAGATAGTAAGCTGTGGCAAGACCATGACCACCACCACCAATTATTATTGCATCATATTCTTTTTTAGGCTCAGGATCTCTCCATGCGCGTTGCCAGTTCTCGTGATAACTAAAAGCATTTTTAATTAACGAAAATATTGAGTATTTGTTTTTCATAATTTGCACATAAATACTTGATTAATATTGAATATTCAATGATTTCAAGTTACACAGTAACCAACGGAGAGTTGGGTGAGAGGCTGAAACCAGCTCACTGCTAACGAGCCAAACGTTAACGCGTTTCGTGGGTTCGAATCCCACACTCTCCGCCATTAAAATAAAGGGTCATTTTTAAAGAAATTTTTAAGCTTTATAGGTTTTTGTTCTAAAATATATCTATAGACATTGTAATTTTCTAGAACTCTTTGTACATAATTTCTAGTTTCTTCAAATTTTATTAGTTCTATCCAATTAACATAGTCAACTTGATTTTTTTGAGGATTTTTATTTATTTTTTTCCAATATCTAACTCTTTTTGGTCCAGCATTGTAAGCGGCTATAGCAAAGGGGTAGGAGCCTTCGTACTCCAAAATTAATCCTGCAATGTAATGCGAACCAAGGTTTATATTATATTCAGGGTCGGCAGTTAATCTTGATTTAGAATATGGAAGCTTTGCTTGTTTTGCCACTACCTTGGCCGTGTATGGCATTAATTGCATAAGTCCTTTTGCACCAGCCCAACTATTTGCACTTAAATCAAACTCACTTTCTTGTCTAATTACGGACAAAATAAATGCAGACTCAGGAATTTTTCTTCCATTAATTACTTTTGGTGTACTTATAATTGGATAATTATATTTATTATGAAATCTTTTTTCATATGATGCAATTTTTGAAATTTGTATTGCAAAATCATATCTTCCTATTTCTGTAGCCAATTTTGCTGATAATATCTCAGAACCAGCGGAAACATTTTTTAAAGCTATATGTTTTAAAATATGCTTTGTATATTTATCTTTGTCAATTTCATCTAGCAGGTAAATAATTTTAACTAATTCACTAGTGTTAAATTTTTCAATAGTGTTCTTATCTACTTCCATTAAACTTTCTAAGACAAACATTTGATTTGGATAAACTTTTATGTGAGATAATTGACCGTAATAAGTAGTTAAAAATTTAGAACCTTCCTTAAACCATTGTTCTGATTTTTCTTTGTTTTCTAATTTTTCGTACGTTTTTCCAAGCCAATACGCCCCTCTTGATAAACTAATAGGATAAGAAACGTTATTATAAAAATTTAAAAAGTGCTCTTCTGCTAATAATGCGTCATTAAGAAAACTTAAAGAAATCCATCCACTCATCCATTCAGCTGCTGCAAATTCTGGACCTTCGGTTAAAGCGTGTTTACTTGCTATTTTATATGCTAATTCATATTTTTTTTTAAAAATAAGAGATCTTGATATTATTTCTCTTTCTTTCCACCATTTGTCGGGTCTAACCAAATAATCATTAGTATTTATTATCTTTGTCAATATTTCTACAGAACTATCAAGTCTTCCTCTTTTTCTTCGCCATTTTAATCGTTCATAATTTAACCCAGCATCATTTTTATATTTGTTAGGAACTTTGTTTATCGCTTGATCTACGCCATATGATTTACTCATCAGCAATTGTCTTGCTCTATAAAGTAGCTTTTCTTCTTTAGGTAGATATCTCAACATTCTTCTGAGATCCCAGTTTTTACCTTCCCATGCAAGATGGTCAGCTCTTTTAATATAATCAGCAGTATTTAAATATTTTTTAAATCTTTTTCTAAAATGAATTAAATCATTTTTAGTTAAATCTGCTGTGATCCAACCTGATTTAATTAAATTTATACCTTTATCAACTTGTCCTTTTTTAATTAGAGTTTCACCTAAAATCATTTTCCCAAAACCACTTAATGGTTCTTTGCCATCAAACCAATTTATAATTTGATTATGTGAGAATTTGGATGCTGTTAATTTGTGTTCTGCCAAATATCGAATCCTGCCAAGTCTTGGATAATTGCTATTTTTTTTAATAAAATTATTATATTCATTAAACGATGCTTTATTTCCAGTGGTTAATAAATGTTTCCACTGAATAAAATTATAAATTGATTTATCCCTTGCTTTCCAAGCTACCTTGAGAGCATCATACCATTTTAATTTTTCCATTAATTTTATTGCTTTTTTTGCTCTTGCAACATCTTTGATTGAGTAAAATTTAGATTTTTTAGGTGGTTTTTTTTTAGAAACCACAATTGGTTTAGGCAGCGGAATAATTACACCTTCAATCTTTTTTTTAACTTTAGCTAATTTATTTTCATCATCTTTTTTTTTAGGTATTATTTGTTCTTTAACTAAAACAGGCTTCTTTTTAGGTATTAAATTATTAACTTCATTGAGTTCAATCTCATATTTATTTAGCAAGGGTTTATTTTTAGGGATAATTAACTCTGATCCGAGCGATAAATTAAAATAGTTTAAAATAATGATATTAATTAATATTAATTTTATTATTCTAAGGCTCATATATTTTTAATGAATCAATAAAATATGTTATAAGGATTTATGTTTAAAGGATCAAATGTAGCATTAATAACCCCGTTCACGAATAATAAAGTGGATGAGGAAAAATACATCAAAATAATCAATTTTCATCTTGAAAATGGTACTAACGGACTGGTCCCATGTGGAACAACAGGGGAGTCCCCAACTTTATCTCACGATGAACATGAAAAATTAATTGAAATTTGTATAAAAGAATCAAATGGAAGATTACCAGTATTTGCTGGCACTGGTTCTAATTCCACTGAAGAAGCGGTATCTTTAACAAAGCATGCTGAAAAGGCTGGTGCAGATGGTGCGCTTGTTGTTACACCATACTATAACAAACCAACACAAGAAGGTTTGTATCAACATTATAAAGCAATTAATGATAATTGCGGTATACCAATAATTATTTACAACATACCATCAAGATCAGTCATAGACATGTCAGTAGATACAATGGCAAAATTATTCGAATTAAAAAATATAATTGGTGTTAAAGACGCAACAGGAGACTTAGATAGAGTGGATCAACAAAAATCAAAAATTGGTGAAGAGTTCATTCAATTAACCGGAAATGACGATAATGCATTCGAATTTAATAAAAGAGGCGGCGTAGGAACAATAAGTGTAACTGCAAATATAGCTCCAAAATTATGCTCTGATTTTCAAAAGTTCTCTAAATCATCAAATCCAAATGAATTTAAAGAAGCAGAAAAATTAAATGAATTACTTCAACCTTTACACAAAGCATTGTTTATAGAAAGCAATCCTTCACCAGTTAAATATGTTTGTAAATTAATGGGTCTTTGCGATGATGCCGTAAGACTTCCGCTTGTTAGATGTAGAGAAGAAACAAAAAAAATCTTAGAAGAAGTTTTAAAAAAAGTTAAGTTAATTTAATTAATGAATATTAAAAGAAACAATGGTTTAAAAATCATTTGTTTAAATAGAAAAGCCAGTTTTAATTATTTTTTTACTGAATTATTAGAGGCTGGAATTGTACTTAAAGGATCTGAGATAAAATCAGTCAGAAGTGGGAAAGTAAGCATAGGAGATTCTTATGGTATTGAAAAAGACGGTGAAATTTATTTAATTAACTCACATATTCCACTTTACAAGGAGGCAAGTTATTCAAATCATAATCCTAATGCAGAAAGAAAATTATTACTTAATAAAAGAGAAATAAATAAATTAATTGGTAAAATGAACAGAGAAGGTTTTACAATTGTTCCAACTAAAATGTATTTTAAAAAAGGAAAAGCAAAAATAGAAATAGCTATCGCAAAAGGAAAAAAGAATTTTGATAAACGCCAGGTTAAAAAAACAAGAGATTGGAATCGTGATAAAGCAAGATTTTTTAGAAAAACAAGTTAATTCAAGCTATTTAGCAATCGGATCGAATTTAGGTGATAGGCTAGCTAACATAGAACAAGCAAAAAAACTTTTGGTATTAAATAAAATTTATATCAAAGATACATCTAGCTATTATGAAACTCCATCCTGGCCTAATAGAAATTTTCCTAAATTTTTTAATATAGTTCTTAAAATTAAAACAGACATGTCATTAATAGATCTTTTTAAAATTGCAAAAAATATTGAAAAAAAAATTGGAAGAAAAAAAGCTTTAAAGAATCATCCTAGAATATGCGATATTGATATTATTGATTTTAATGGAATAAATCTAAAAGTTGAATTTAGTGGCCAAAAAATAGAAACCCCACACCCCAAAATGCACATGAGAAATTTTGTTATTTTTCCACTTTATGAGCTTAATAAAAACTGGATTCATCCAATAACAAAGGTCAAAATTAATCATATAATTAATCAATTTAAAGGTATGGACTTATCTGACATTAGAATTGTATAGAATAAGTGATATAATGTTTATATGCTAAAATCAGACGATCTAATAAATAAAGTTAAAGTTTATAATAAGTTTCTTAATCCTAAAACTTTAACTAAAGCATATGATTTTGCTATTAAAGCTCACGTTGATCAAAAAAGACACACTGGTGATCCATATGTTATTCATCCTCTAGCTGTAGCTGATATACTGACAGAATTAAAACTTGATAGCGCAACAATAGCAACAGGTTTGCTCCATGATACAATAGAAGATACTCATGCAACATATAATACTATAGTAAAAGAATTTGGAACTGAAGTTGCTGATTTAGTTGATGGAGTAACTAAAATTAGTGTTTTAGAAAACCAGGCAAACACTTCTACTAAGGCAGAAAATTTTAGAAAGTTAATTTTAGCTACCTCAAAAGATATTAGAGTTTTATTAGTTAAGTTAGCAGACAGACTTCATAATATGAGAACAATTGAAGCGATTTCAAATTTAGAAAAGAAGGAGAGAATAGCAAAAGAAACTATGGAAATTTACGCTCCTTTAGCTGACAGGATGGGGATGAATAGAATTCGTGATGAATTAGAGGATCTTTCTTTTGGAGTTTTAAATTCTAAAGCAAAAAAAATGATTAAAGATAGATTGGATGATATTAAAGAAAATAATCTAACAAATTTCAAAAATTTATCTGAAGATTTTCAAAAACTCTTAAGCAAAAATAATCTAACATGTACAATTTTTGGTAGAGAAAAAACACCATTTTCTATATGGAGAAAAATACAAAAGAAACGTACTTCTTTAGAACAAATTACAGATATAATGGGTTTTAGAATAATACTGAATAATATCAATGATTGTTATAAAGCTTTAGGTATATTTCATAGTACATGGAATTGTATTCCTGGCAGATTTAAAGATTATATTTCTTCTCCAAAAATTAACAACTATCAATCTATTCATACATCAATAATTGGTCCAAACAAAAGACCTATTGAAATTCAGTTAAGAACAATGGCTATGCATGAATTTGCTCAAAGAGGTATAGCTTCGCATTGGCAGTATAAATCATCTGAGAAAGTTAATTCTTTAACTTGGAAAGAATATGACTGGTTAGCTGACTTAGTTGAAATTCTAGATAAAAATGAAAATCCTGAGGATTTTTATGAATATACAAAATTACAAATGTTCCAAGATAACGTATTTTGTTTTACTCCGAAAGGTTCAGTTATAAAACTTCCTAAAGACGCAACTCCAATTGATTTTGCTTATGCTGTGCATACACAAATTGGTGATACTGCCATAGGATGTGAAATAAACGGAAAAAATAGCCCAATACAATCTGCATTAATAAATGGTGATGTTGTAAAAATTATAACATCTAAAAAAGTTTCTCCATCATTACATTGGTTAAGTACTACAAAGACAGGTAAAGCTAGAGCTGCAATTAGAAGATATTGGCAATACAGGGACAATAAAAAGCCTATAAAATCAAAACAATACAATACCACTTTATGGATTTCACTGCCTGATATACCTGGCCAATTGGGAGACGTAACAACTCTAATAGGGCAAAATAAAATGAATATTTCGAGTGTAGAAATGGTAGAAAAAACAAAAAATACAATAAACTTTAGATTTAATTTAATAATTAATGATTTGAAAAACTTTACAAATCTAATCAGTGAGCTAAAACAAAAAGAATTAAAATTCAAAATTATTAGACATAAAAATAAAAAATATGCTTTCTTTAAAAGAATCTTTAGCGGTTTTAAAAAAAACTGAAGCTTTAAAAGAAGGTCATTTTATACTTTCTTCTGGTTTACACTCATCCCAATATATACAGTGCGCTAAGCTCTTAAGTTTCCCTAAATACGCCGACAAGCTTTGTAAGTCTCTGTCATCTCAAATTAGAAAAAATTTTCAAAAAATAGATATAATTTTAGCTCCTGCAATGGGAGGTATTGTAATTGGCTATGAGATTGGAAGACTTCTTAAAAAAGAAACAATATTCTGTGAAAGGGTTAAAGGAAAATTTTATTTAAGAAGAGGTTTTAAAATTAAACCTAGGTCAAAGGTCTTGATTATTGAAGATGTTATTACAACTGGAAAATCTAGTTTAGAATGTGTTAAATTAATTAAAAAATCAAAAGCATACGTTGTGGGTTTTGCATGTATAATTGATAGATCAAATAAAAAACAATTAAAAATATCTAAAAAGATTATTTCTCAAGTCAAATTAAAAATACCTATTTTTCGTAAAAACAATTTACCAGATTTTTTAAAGAAAATTCCTATCACTACTCCCGGAAGTAGAAATATTAGATGACAAATCTTGGTGTAAACATAGATCATGTAGCCACAGTCAGAAATGCAAGAGGCGAGAATCATCCTTATCCTTATCTTGTAGCCAAATATGCAATAAAATGTGGAGCTAATTCAATAACAATTCATTTAAGAGAAGATAAACGTCATATAAATGATAAAGATTTAAAAATTATATCGTCAATTAAACAAATTAATTTAAATCTAGAAATTGCAGCAACATTCAAAATGTTAAAAGTCGCTCTTAAATTTAAACCTAATTATGTTTGTTTAGTTCCAGAAAAGAGAATGGAAATAACTACTGAAGGAGGTTTAAATTTAAACAAAAATAAATATAAACTTAAATCAATAATTAATAAATTAAATAAATCAAATATTAGAACGAGTCTTTTTATTAACGCCTCTATTAAAAATATTAAACTAGCCAAAGAATTTGATGCCAATTGTATAGAAATCCATACAGGAAAAATTGCTAATCTTGTTAAAAAAAACAAAAAATTTAATAAAGAATTTCTTAATATTAAAAAATGTGCAAAATATGCAAAATCCTTGAATTTAGATGTTCATGCTGGCCATGGCTTGGATTATAAAACAACAATAATTCTAAAAAAGATAAAAGAAATTAACGAATATAATATTGGACATTTTATAATTGGAGAATCAATCCAACATGGTTTAAGGAATATTATTAAAAAATTTAAAAAAATTTTAAAAAATAAATAAATGTCGATAATTGGAATTGGTGTAGATATTGTAAATAATAATAGATTTAAAAAATTAATTAGAAATAAAAATTTTATTAAAAGAATATTTACAAATTATGAGCAAAAATCTTCAGGTAATTTAAAAAATAAGTTAAATTATTACTCTAAAAGATTTGCTGCAAAAGAAGCTTTTTCAAAAGCCAGTGGTTTAGGAATATCAAGAAATCTTCATTTTAAAAATATAGAAATTAAAAAAAACAATAAAGGCCGCCCATCTATTAATCTTCAAGCTACTACAAAAAAATTTTTAAAAAAAAAATTTAATGTTAAATCTTTTAAAACTAATTTATCTCTATCTGATGAGCAGAACTATTCAATAGCATATGTTATAATTGAAAAAACATGATTAAAAAGAATGTAATAATAGATAATGTTAAAACTTTAATTTATGCGTTGATAATAGCAATAATTATCAGATCATTGCTTGTGCAACCCTTTTATATTCCATCTTCATCAATGGAATTAAATCTTTTAGTTGGTGACAGATTATTCGTAACAAAATATTCTTATGGATACAGCAAACATTCTTTTCCTTTTAGTCCACCAATATTTAAAAATAGAATTTTTGAAAAAAGTCCTGCGAGAGGTGATATAGTAGTTTTTAAAACTCCTTATGATAATCGAACTGATTATATTAAAAGATTAATAGGTTTACCTGGAGATACAATCCAATTTATTGATGGAAATATATATATTAATAATAATCAAGTTTTGACCACGTTAATAAATAATAAAGAAGTTCTTTATTGTGGAAGTCAGAAAATTAATGTTTCAACATTTGTGGAAAAATTACCAAATAATAAGTCGTATGTAGTTTCATATCGAAATGATGCTTCATATCAAAACTCAGACAAATATATTGTCCCAGATAATCACTATTTTTTTTTAGGTGATAACAGAGATTGCTCTAAAGATAGCAGATTTTTGTCTGACGTCGGCTATGTTCACAAAGATAACCTAGTCGGTAAAGCACAAATTTTATTTTTTTCAACAAAGAGTAGAGAAGGAAGTATTTTTCAGATATGGAAATGGCCGAATATCATTAGATATGAAAGATTTTTTAAAAAATTAAATTAATGAAAAAAATTATAAATAAACTTGAACAAAATTTAGGTTTTAAAATTAATAATGTTGAGCTTTATATAAAAGCTATTACACACAAAAGCGCAGATAAAATAAATAATTATGAAAAATTAGAATTTTTAGGAGATCGAGTTCTAGGTTTGTTTATATCTAAAAAACTACTTGAAATATTTCCAAATGAGAAAGAAGGTATTTTAGATAAAAAATTAGCTTCATTAGTAAACAAAAATAAGTGTTACGAAATTGGAAAGTACCTTAAACTAGATAATATAGTAAAGATTGGTAATTTGAAGTTTAAAAAACAATTAATTGAAAAAAAAATTGTTTCTGATTCATGTGAAGCAATAATCGGTGCAATTTATTTAGATAAAGGATTCGAATATGTTCAAAAATTTATATTAAAAAATTGGGATAAACACATTTATGATAAAAATATAATTATAGTTGATGCTAAAACTAAGCTACAAGAATATTCACTAAAAAAATTTAAAATATTGCCAATTTATAAATTTATTTCAGACACAGGCCCAAAGCACAAACCAAATTTCAAAGTTGCTGTGAAATTAAAGAATACAGTGTTTGTGGAGGCTGAGGGATCATCCAAAAAATTAGCACAACAAGCAGCCGCAACGAAATTGTTAAATATTTTAGGAAAATAACTATGAAATTTGAAGATAAAGGATTTCTACTAAGTAAAAATAAATATAATGAAAACTCAGCTATAGCAGAATTTTTTACTGAAAATAGTGGAAAGATTTCAGGTATAATTTTTGGTGCAACTTCAACAAAAATTAAAAATTTTTTGTTAATTGGAAATCATTTTAGTGTAGAGTTTAACTCTAAAAATCAAAATAGAGCTGGCTATTTAAAGGTTGAAGTTGATAAAATTTTTACACCTCATTTTTTAGATCATAAAATTAAGCTTAATTGTATTTTATATTCAATCAATTTAATTAAAATTCTTACTGCAGAAAATCAGTCAAATAAAAACATTTATAATCAGTTTTTTAAATTATTTGAAATTCTAAATGATAATGACTGGATTCAAAAATTTATATTTTGGGAATTAAAAGTTATTAAATTAGTTGGATACGATATTAATTTTAAAGATTATGTTGATACTAAAAAATTAACTAAAAAAAATGGATATATATCTACTTTAGATGGATCAAAAAAAATACCAATCTTTTTATTAAAAAATGAAAATTCTAAAATTAATTATGATGAACTTAAAGATGGTTTAAAAATTGTAGGTGATTTTTTAAATAAATCTGTTTTATTGCCTAATAATATTAACTTTCCGTTATCAAGAACTGAATTTACAAAACTGATTTAATTAATCTTTTTTGCAATTTCATTCGCAAAATAAGTTACTATGGCACTCGCACCAGCTCTTTTAAATGCAATTAAACTTTCAATGATTGCATTTTGATTTATGATTTTATTTTTAATACCATTTTTTATTAAAGAATATTCACCTGATACTTGATATGCAAAAACAGGTATTTTAAATTTATTTTTGATATTTCTTATTACATCTAAGTAAGGCATTCCAGGTTTTACCATGACTAAATCAGCTCCTTCTTTAATATCAAGTGCGACTTCTCTTATAGCTTCATCTGAATTAAAAAAATCCATTTGATAGGTTTTTTTATCACCTTTAAGAAAAGATTTAGATCCTACAGCATCTCTGAAAGGGCCATAAAAATTAGATGCATATTTAACAGCATAAGATAATAGCTGTACATCGCTATGTTTATTTTTATCAAGAACTTTTCTTATTTCTCCAATTCTTCCATCCATCATATCGGAAGGCGCCAATACATCACAACCCATTTGAGCTTGCAGTAATGATTGTTCAATTAATATTTTAACAGTTTCATCATTTAATATTTTATTTTTTTTTAATAAACCATCATGTCCGTGAGATGTATAAGGATCTAATGCGATATCAGTCATAAAACCAATTTCATTTTTATATCTTTTCTTAGAATATCTAAGTGCTTTGCAAACAAGATTATTTTCATTTAATGCTTCAGAGCCAAAATCATTTTTTTTACTTGTTGGTGTATTTGGAAAAAAAGCGACCATAGGAATTTTATTTGATAAAGCTTTATCAATTATTTTTGGAAGCATATTAACAGAGTATTTATAAATTTCCGGCATACTGGGTATCTTAATTTGTTTATTTTTACCTTCTGTTAAAAATATTGGTAAAATCAAATCATTAGATGATAAATCGTTTTCTCTAATTAATCTTCTTATCCAATCATATTTTCTATTTCTTCTAAGTCTTAGTGAAGGATATTTGCCTGTTATCATATCAATATTATATATTTATTTATGCGACAAAAGTTATATATACTATATTTATTTTTGAGCTATTAAATTTTATGCCTTTAAACTTTGACGATTTTCAAAAACAACAAATTAAATTTGACATTTCCAAGTTAAGAAATGCTTGTGAAGAAGTTTTAAAAATCAAAGGATTTGATGCTAGTTTAGGCATACCTCATTTTGCGGGCATTTCACTAAATCAAATTCCAGGAGACCCTGAATCAATTAAAGGAAACAAACTCAGAGGTGTATTTTGGACCAAACCAGATTCTACGGAAAATGAAGTTGTTAGGGATTCTCATATTGATGAAAGTAAATACACTGAATTTGTTTATGAATTTAAAAATACTTATTTCAAAGAAGTATACGACCAACTTTGCAAAAAATATAAACTTGGCAGAGTGAGACTGTTGTTAAAAGAACCAAGATCAACATTAAGTTGGCATAGAGATCCGGAACCTAGATTGCATATACCGATTTATACTAATCCTGGCTCAATAATGGTGATAGATAATGTTGCGCAACATTTACCTGCCGATGGTTCTGTGTGGATTACAAATAATAGAAAGTATCATAACGCTTTCAATGGTGGAGAAGAAAATAGAGTCCATCTCGTAGCTTGTGTGCTAGATTACAAATTTAATTAATTGAAAAAAATAGTTATAGCTTCTGACCATGCTGGATATTCTTTAAAAGAATACATTAAAAAATTTTTTGCAAAAAAAAAATTATTATTTAAAGATATTGGAACAGAAACTGAAGTGAGCGTAGATTACCCAGATTATGCTCATAAATTATCTAAAATTATAATGAAAAATAGAAATACCGTAGGCGTTCTTATTTGTGGATCTGGTCAGGGCATGATAATGTCCGCAAATAAACACAAAAATATTAGAGCAGCCTTATGCTATAATGCTAAATCTACAAAATTATCAAGATTGCATAATGATGCAAATATTATTACATTAGCTTCAAGACTGATTTCAAAAAAAAATGCAATAAAGTACATTAATATTTTTTTGAAAACTAAGTTTGAAGGTGGAAGACACAAAAAAAGAATAAAAAAAATATAAATGTCTAAAGAAAGTAATTATTTAAATAATCAATATCAGAGTTTTTTTGAAAATGGTTTGTCTAAAATTGATCCTGATATACATAAAGCTATAAGCGATGAGCTAAATAGACAGCAAAACCATATTGAATTGATTGCTTCAGAAAATATTGTTTCTCAAGCTGTATTAGAAGCGCAAGGTTCAGTTCTAACAAATAAATACGCAGAAGGTTATTCTGGAAAAAGATATTACAGTGGCTGTGAACATGTAGATGTAGCAGAAAACTTAGCTAACGAAAGACTGAAAAAATTATTTAATTGCAAGTTTGCAAATTCACAACCTCATTCAGGCGCTCAAGCAAATGGAGCGGTTTTTTTAGCATTATTAAAACCTGGAGACACTTTTATGGGAATGAGTTTAAACTCTGGCGGCCATCTTACGCACGGTTTAAAGATAGCTATGTCAGGTAAATGGTTTAATGCTATTGGTTATGACGTAGATGAAAAATCTGAGCTTATTGATTATGATAAAGTTGAAAAAATTGCATTAGAAAATAAACCTAAATTAATAATAGCTGGTGGTAGTGCTTATTCAAGAGTTATTGATTTTAAAAGATTTAGAGAAATTGCTGATAAAGTTGGAGCTTACCTGATGGTAGATATGGCTCATTTTTCCGGATTAGTTGCAGGTCAAGGATATCCAAATCCTGTCGATTATGCTCATGTTGTTACTTCAACTACTCACAAAGTTTTTAGAAGCGCAAGGGGAGGAATTATTTTAACTAATAATGAAGAACTTTCAAAAAAAATAAATTCCGCTGTTTTTCCAGGTTATCAGGGAGGACCTTTAATGCATATAATAGCCGCTAAAGCAGTAGGTTTTTTAGAAGCCCTAAAACCTGAATTTGAGACATATATAAAAAAAGTCAAATCTAATGCGAAAATATTGAGTGAAAATTTAATCAATAATGGTTTTAAAATTTATTCAGGAGGAACAGATACTCATTTGATGCTAGTAGATTTAAGACCATTTAATGTTAAAGGAAATTTAGCGGCCGAAAGTTTAAGTAGAGCTAATATAACATGTAATAAAAATGGAATCCCCTTTGATACAGAAAGCCCAATGATAACATCGGGTATCCGATTAGGAACACAAGCTGCTACAACAAGAGGATTTGGGACCGATGAATTTCAAAAAGTAGGTGACTTAATTACTAAAACAATAAAAGGTCTTTCAGAGAACCCAAGTGATAATGCAAAAATAGAGAGCGAAGTTAGATCTGAAGTGATAGAATTATGCTCTAAATTTCCAATATATAAAAATTTAAGGAAATAAATGATTTGTCCATTTTGTAAAAAAAGTGAAACTTCTGTCGTAGACTCAAGACCTGCTGAAGATGGTACATCAATAAGAAGAAGAAGACTATGTGGATGCGGTGAAAGATTTACTACATTTGAAAGAGTTCAATATAGAGAAATCACAGTTGTTAAAAAAAGTGGAAGAAAATCTCCTTTTGATAGAGATAAATTATCCAAATCAATTTATATCGCTTTAAAGAAAAGACCAATTGATACAGATACAGTAGAAAAATTTATAACAAAAATATCTAGATCTTTAGAGGAACTTGGTCAAAATGAAATATCATCTAATACTATCGGTACAATGGTTATGGATGCATTAAAAAATTTAGATCCAGTTGCTTATGTACGTTTTGCTTCAGTTTATAGAAATTTCAGAGAAGAAAAAGATTTTATAACTTTCGTAGACAAAATAGATGTCTATAAAAAAAGATAAACATTATATCAACCTTGCTAATAATTTAGCACTTAACTCTAATGGTTATAGTGGCCCAAATCCTTCAGTAGGAGCTGTTGTAGTTAAAAATGATGAAATAATATCTTTTGGAAATACAAGCATCTCTGGAAGACCTCATGCAGAAGTAAATGCTTTAAATAAATTATCAAAAAAAGAAAAAAAAAACTCTACGATTTATATTTCTTTAGAGCCATGTTCTCATTATGGTAAAACACCGCCATGTGTAAATAAATTGATTGAATCCCAAATTAAAAGAGTTGTTTATTCGATCAATGATATCGACAACAGAACATCCGGCAAAGCTTTCAAAATTTTAAAAACAAAAAATATTAAGGTAAAAAAAAATTTATTAAAAAATTTTTCTACCAAAATATATAAAAATTATTTTTACTCGAAAAAAAAACGAATACCCTATGTTTACGGTAAATTAGCAATATCAAAAGATTTTTACATTAAGGACAAAAAAAATTTATATATCACAAACGAACATTCTAGAAAAGCAACACATGTTATTAGAAGTAAAGTTAATTGTATTCTTACAACTTATAAAACTATAAATGCAGACAACCCTAAATTAAATTGTCGAATAAATGGATTATATAATTCTTCGCCCCATGTTGCGATACTTGATAAAAATTTATGTATTGAAAAAAAGTCTTTTGTGGTTCTTAATGCAAAAAAAAATAAAACATATTTATTTTATAACAAACAAAACAAAAAAATTGTTAATTACCTAAAAGCAAAAAAAATAAAAATGATTTATACGCCTCTATATAATGAAGAACTTGATATTAATTTTATTTTAAAAAATTTGTATAAACATGAAATATCAAGTGTTCTTATTGAAGGAGGAAAATCGTTAACTTATTCGTTATTAAATAATGATTATTTTAATGAATTTTATTTATTTATTTCTTCTAAATATTTAAAAAATAAAGGAATTTTAAAAGTTTCAAATATTAAATCTAGCTTATCTACGAAATTTCAAAATATTAAATTTAATGAAACTTTTCTGGATAAAGATAATTTAATACATTATTACTAAAAAATGTTTAATGGAATTATATTTAACCAGGGCAAAGTTGATAGAATACTTAAAAGAAAAAAAGGAATTAACTTATTTATCTTATCAAACCTTTCGCTAAAAGCTAAAGATTTAGGTATCTCAATATCTTGCGATGGAGTTTGCTTAACTCTATTATCTAAAAAAAATAAAATTTTAGAATTTTATTTATCTAATGAAACTTTAAGTAGAACTAAATTTAAAAAAATTAAAAAAGGTGATGTTATTAATTTAGAACTCCCTCTTAAAAATGGACAAAATATATCGGGACATATATGCCAAGGTCACGTCGATTACGTTTCAAGAGTAAAAAAAATAAAATTAATCGACAAATCTTATATGATGGAATTTTCAACTAATAATGCTCAAAAAAAAAACTTAATTGAAAAAGCTTCAATATTAATAAATGGAGTGTCATTAACAATTTCAAAAATTACAAAAAATGGTTTTGAAGTATGGATAATTTGTCACACATATAAATTGACAAACTTATCTAAATTGAAAATAAATAGTTTGGCAAATATTGAAATTGATATCTTATCAAAATATGTAAAAAAATATTTTAATGAAAAATAAAAAATTTAGTTCTATAGAAAATATAATTAAAACAGCCCAAAAAGGTGAAACGTATATTTTGGTTGATGATGAAAATAGAGAAAATGAAGGTGATTTAGTATTTTGTTCCTCAGATGTTAGCTCAAAAAAAATTAATTTTATGGCAAAGTATGGAAGGGGCCTTATTTGTTTAACTTTAGATACCGTTCAGGCAAAAAAATTAGGCTTGTCATATATGGCGCCAGTTAATCAGTCTAGAAATCAAACTGCATTTACAGTTTCTATAGAAGCAAAAAAAGGTATAACAACAGGAATATCCGCTAAGGACAGAGCAAGAACAATTAAAGTGGCTACAAATAAAAATGTACAAAAAAACGAAATTGTATCACCAGGTCATATTTTTCCTATTATTTCTAAAGATGGAGGAGCACTTGTTAGGGCGGGTCATACAGAAGCATCTGTAGATATTTCTAAATTAGCTAAAAAAAATGCATCAGCAGTTATATGCGAAATTATGAATGATGATGGCACAATGGCTAGAGGTGAAAAATTACATAATTTTGCTAAAAAACATAATTTAAAGATCGGTAGAATTGATGATCTTATTGCTTATAGACTAAAGCAAGAAAAATTAATTAAGCTTAAAAAAAAAACAAATATAGAAGTTAAAGGTAAAAAATATTCAATAAAAATATTTGAAAATTTATTAGATGGTTCTGAACATTTTGCTCTTATAAAAGGAAAAATTAAAAAAGGAATATCACCTCGGGTTAGAGTTATTTCTTCAAATGTTGTTCAGAATTACCTATTAAATCAAAATTTACCAAATTCATTTAACAACACACTAAATCATTTTAAAAAATACAATAGTTGTGTTCTAATATTTATTAGAGATACTAATCTGAAATCTGTTACTCAGACTTTGCGTGATTATAAAAGCAAAGTTTTTTACAAAAAAGGAAAAGACAAATTAATCAAGAACTATGGTGTTGGTGCACAGATAATTAAATCTTTACAGATAAAAAATATGATATTAGTAACTAGTTCTAGAAAAAAAGTGGTTGGTTTAGATGGATATGGAATTAAAATAACTAAACAGGAGATAATAAAATGAAAAAAATTTTAATAGTTAGTGCAAATTATTATATGCTAATTGCATCTGAAATGTACCGTGAAGCAAAAACTGCTTTGGACGAATCAATGAATCCTTTAACTGGAAGAAAGCAAAATATAAAATATAAATTAATACATGTTCCTGGTGTATTTGAAATTCCTGTCGTCATATCTAAAAATGTAAAAAAATATGATGGTTTTATTGCCTTAGGTTGCATTATTAAAGGTGAAACTCCACATTTTGATTTCATTTCAAGAGCAACAACTCAAGCCATAATGAATTTGTCTGTGGATAGCAAAAAACCAATTGGAAATGGTATAATTACTTGTTTAAATAAAAAACAAGCTCAAGCAAGATCAAAAAAGGGCAGAGAAGCAGTCCAAGCAGTAATTTCTGTTCTATCGCAGTAAATTATATGACATTACAAAATAAATATAGCCCAAAAAATAATCCGAGAGTTATAGTAATTCAAAAACTTTATGGAAAGTTTTTTAATCAAGATGAGAATTTAATTTTTCCAAAACATAGATTTAAAAAATTTATTAAAGATGTAGTTAATGGAACTATTGAAAGAGATGATGTAATTAATGATGAAATAACAAATCATCTAAATTCAGATCTAGATTTAAAAAAATTAGATAAAGTTTTTCAAGTTATAGTTAAAAGTGCAATATTTGAATTTTTATACAAACCAAGAACATCATCAAAAATAATTATAAATGAATACTTAAAAGCTTCCAATTTCTTTATTGAAGATGGACAAACTAAATATTTAAATGCTTTATTAGATAAAATATCTAAGAAAATAAGAAATTCTAATGGATGAATTTGAATTAATAAAAAAATATTTTCAAAAAATCTCCAATAATAATCCTGGCGCAAAAAAATTAAATGATGATGTTTTTTTTGATAAGAAAAATAAATTGGTAGTATCTGTTGACACATATAATGAAGGTGTACATTTTCCTAATTTTAAATATCCAAATTTAGTAATTAAAAAAGTCTTAAGATCATCAATTTCAGATCTAATTGCTAAAGGCGTTAAACCTGAGTATTATTTTATTTCCGCCAGTGGGAATAAAAAAAAATTTACAAAAAAAAACTTAAAAATTATCTCAAAAACATTAAATCAAGAACAAAAAAAATATAATTTGAAAATATCTGGTGGTGACACTACCAATTCTAGTAAAATTTCTTTTTCTATAACAACAATTGGATTTTCAAAAAAAATTATTGAAAGAAATAAGGCTATATTAAACGATGATATATACGTTACAGGAAATATAGGTGATAGCTTTCTTGGATTAAAAGTAATCAAAAATAATATTAAAATTAATTCAAAATTAAATAATTATTTTATTAACCAATTTTATTGCCCTAATTTACCTTATAAAATTCATAAAAAAATACATAAATTTGCAAACACATCTATGGATATATCAGATGGTTTAATCTCTGATATGAATAAGCTTATTAATAAGCAAAAATTATCCTTTGAAATTTATTTTAATAAAATCCCTATATCAAAAAATTTAGAATTTTATTTAAAAAAATATAATAAAAAAAAATATCAATATTTGTTTAATGGTGAAGATTATCAAATATTGTTTACAGCATCTGTGAAAAATAGATCCTTAATTAAATCAATTGAAAAAAAAATGAATCAAAAAATTACAATAATTGGTAAAATAAATAATGGTTACAAAAAAAATTCCATAATAGTGGACAATAAGTCTCAAAATTTAACTAATTTTAAAGGTTATTCACATAAGTTTTAATAAGTTAAATATTGCCTTTTATTTCTTTTTTTGTAATGTCCGATTTTTAATATTTACAATATAACTATAAATTAAAGGAATTATGGAAGCTTCACCATCAAATATACTTCACCTTATTATTTTAGCAGGTTTATTATCAATCGTTTATGGTTTTTTTACAGGTAGAAATATTTTAAGCTCTAGCGCAGGTAACAACAAGATGCAGGATATAGCTTCTGCGATTCAAGTTGGAGCTAAAGCCTACTTAAATAGGCAATACAAGACTATTGCGATTGTAGGTGTAGTTGTATTAGTTATAATTAGTTTTGCATTTAGTATTTTAGTCGGACTAGGTTATTTAATTGGAGCTGCGTTATCCGGTATTGCTGGCTATGTTGGTATGCTTGTATCAGTGCAGGCAAACGTGAGAACAGCAGAAGCTTCAAGAAAAGGATTATCTCAAGGTCTTTCATTAGCTTTTAAATCTGGAGCTGTCACAGGAATGCTGGTTGCGGGCTTGGCTCTTTTATCAATTGCAGTTTATTATTATTTATTATTGTCATTTGGTGTTGAGGAAAGAGAAATTATAAATGCTTTAGTAGCATTAGGTTTTGGAGCTTCTCTAATTTCAATTTTTGCTAGACTTGGTGGTGGAATTTTTACAAAAGGTGCAGATGTTGGTGCAGATTTAGTTGGAAAAATAGAAGCAGGTATTCCCGAAGATGATCCTAGAAATCCAGCTGTAATAGCTGACAATGTAGGTGATAACGTAGGTGATTGTGCTGGTATGGCTGCTGACTTATTTGAAACTTACGCAGTAACTATAGTTGCTACTATGGTTTTATCTTCAATATTTTTTCATGGAGATCTTAATATGATGATTTATCCATTATCAATTGGAGGTGCCTGCATATTAACATCTATTATCGGAACATTTTTTGTTAAATTAGGAAAATCTAAAAACATCATGGCTGCTTTATACAAAGGCTTTGTGGTTACAGCCGTCACTTCGCTGATAGTTTTATATCCAGTTACTGATTATGTTTTAGGATTAGAAACCACTTATTCAATTTATGATAAATCTTTTACAGGAATGAGCCTATATACTTGTGGCGTGATAGGATTAGTTATAACTGGTTTATTAATTTGGGTTACTGAATATTATACTGGAACAAATTATAGACCGGTAAAAAGCGTCGCTTCATCATCTACAACAGGACATGGTACAAATGTAATTCAAGGTTTAGCAGTTTCAATGGAAGCTACAGCAATTCCAGCCTTAATTATTGTTGGCGGAATACTATTAACAAATTATATTGCTGGACTTTTTGGAATAGCAATCGCTGTAACAACAATGTTAGCATTAGCTGGCATGGTTGTTGCTTTGGATGCATATGGTCCTGTAACAGATAATGCTGGCGGAATTGCAGAAATGTCTAATTTACCAAAAAAAGTTAGAAAAACCACAGATGCATTGGATGCAGTTGGAAATACAACTAAAGCTGTTACAAAAGGTTACGCAATAGGATCTGCAGGCTTGGGTGCATTAGTTCTATTCGCTGCTTATACTGAAGATATTAAACATTTTTCAAAAGTAACTGGATCAAAACTGGAAGGAATAGTTGTTTCATTTGACTTATCAAACCCTTTTGTAGTGGTTGGATTATTAGTTGGTGGTATGCTTCCATATTTATTTGGATCAATGGGAATGCAGGCAGTAGGGAGAGCAGGCGGAGCTGTAGTAGTCGAAGTTAGAAGGCAGTTTAAAAAAATTCCTGGAATTATGAAAAGAAAAGCAAAACCAGATTATGGTAAATTGGTTGATTTGCTGACTAAAGCAGCGATTAAAGAAATGATTATTCCATCATTATTACCAGTCTTATCACCAATCGTTTTATATCTAGTTATACTTCCTATTGGAGGACAGGTTGCTGCTTTATCATCAGTTGGCGCAATGTTACTTGGAGTAATTATTACTGGACTATTTGTAGCCATCTCAATGACCGCAGGAGGCGGGGCTTGGGATAATGCTAAAAAATATATTGAAGATGGCAATTTTGGTGGAAAAGGATCAGAAGCACATAAAGCTGCAATCACCGGAGATACAGTGGGCGATCCTTACAAAGATACGGCAGGACCTGCCGTGAATCCTATGATAAAAATAACTAATATTGTAGCTTTATTATTGTTGTCAGTAATTGCTGGTTAAAATATTATTTTTTTTTGATAGATTTTTTTGGCGAGTTCGTTTTTTGAATAACGCTTTTTAGCAATTTACCTAAATATGCCTGATTGTCGAATGATTTTTCAGTAATTTTTTTTACTGATTTTAAATCATTCATATTATCTAGTTGATAAAATCTCTTAGACTCAACTACTCCATAATCATTAAATTTTACTTCAAGTACATTATTTTTTATGATTTTTGGTTTGCCCAACTTAAGAAATGATTGTGTAACTTTTTCTCTCTCAATATAGAACCATATATTTTTATCGAATAGACTGACTGTCGATGGTCTGCCTACATTTGTTAAAATATCATTTTTATTGGTTTCGGATGTTTTAATTTTACCCATCTTTATTTCTAAAGCAGTAAATCCATGATTATTAACAACTTTATTATTTGAGCAACTTATTGTAAATAAAAATATAATTAATATTAATTTTTTCATATGAATGGACAATATTTAAGTATTTACAATAATTTAATCAAATTAACTAGAAATAAATATTTATATTTAAATTTAGATGGTGAAGAGACATTTTCAGATAGAATTATCTTTTTATTACTACATTTATCTTTTTTCTTTAAAATCTATAAATTAAATAATTCAAAGAATACAATTCAAAAAATATATGATTTTATATTTATTCAAATTGAATTATCAATCAGAGAAATTGGCTATGGAGATGTTTCAATAAATAAAAATATGAAAAAATACATAAATTATTTTCATGATATAGTATTAAATATTGATAATTGGGATAATATTAGACATGACAAAAAAACGTTAATTTTGACTAAGTTTATAAATAAACCTCAAAATATTTCATTTTTTACAAATTATTTTGACAAATTGATTACATTTTATAAAAATAATACTTTAAATTATTTTACAAAAGATATAGAAGAACTCAAAATTTAATTATGGCTGTACCTAAACGAAAAACTACACCTTCAAAAAAAGGGATGAGAAGATCGCACATTAAGATCTCTCCAAAGAATATTATTGAAGATAAAAAATCAGGCGAATATAGACTTTCACACCATTTAGATCTTAAGACAGGTTATTATAAAGGTAGGCAAGTTTTAGACCCAAAAGAATAATATTTATTATATGTCCAAATCAGTTGTTATTGCAGTAGATGCAATGGGCGGTGAAAATGCACCTACTAAAGTTCTATCAGGAATTGCTGAATATTTAAAAAAAAATAGAGATGTTTTTTTTAAAATTTTTGGACCACAGAAATTATTAGAAAATGAAATATCTAAATATAATTTTCAAAAAGAGTTCTATGAAATTATTCATTGCGAAGAAATAATTCAAGATAATGATACACCTCTATCAGCTGCAAAAAAGAAAAATACTAGCATGTGGCAAGCCATTAATGATGTAAAAGAAAAAAGATCAAATGTAATTATTTCGGCAGGAAATACTGGAGCTTTATTTGTGATATCAAAACTAAATATTGATATGATTGAAAATATTAGCAAACCAGCATTAGCAGCACTATGGCCTAATAAAATTGACATGAATATAGTTTTAGATTTAGGAGCGAATGTTGAATGTGACGAAAAAAATTTTGAAGATTTTGCTTTAATGGGTGCCGCGCTACATAAATCATTATATCCCACAGACAACTCAAGAGTTGCTTTATTAAATATTGGTTCAGAAGAGATAAAAGGTCACGAAACTATTAAAAAAGCTTATCAAAATTTGGAAAATAAAAAAAACCAACTTTACGAATTTTGTGGTTATATCGAAGGAAACCATATTATGGATGGCAATGTTAATGTAATTGTCACAGATGGATTTACAGGAAACATTGCTTTAAAAACTGCCGAAGGAACAGCTAATTTTATTTCAGCAGAACTTAAGAAAGCTTTGTTCCAAGGTTTTATTGCTAAAATATCAACTTTAATAAACAGTTCTAATTTAAAAAAATTTAAAAATAGATTTGATCCAAGGTTATACAATGGAGCGATTTTTTTAGGTTTAGAATCTCCAGTAATAAAAAGCCATGGATCAACAGATCATATTGGTTTTTCAAGCTCTTTGGATGTTTGCGTTAAAACAGTAAATGGTAATTTAATTGATAAAATCAAAAAAAATATAATTATATAATGAGACAAAATCTAACAAAAAGAGAAATAATAAATTCTATTTATATGCAATTAGGTTATTCAAAAAAATTAATAGAAAATATTTTAGAAGATATATTTGAAATTTTATTAGAGAGTCTCAAAGTAAAGGGGAAAGTTAAAATATCAAATTTTGGTACTTTTATACTACGTCATAAAAAATCAAGAATTGGCAGAAATCCTAAAACAAAAAAAGAGACAGTTATTTCTGAAAGAAATGTAATATTATTTAAACCTGCAAAATTTCTAAAAAATAAAATAAATAATGTCAATTAAGCTGTCAACAGCATACAAAACAATAGGTGAAGTGGTAAGAATTCTTAATGATGAAGAACCCAAAAATGTCAAAGTTAATGCGCATACTTTAAGATTTTGGGAAACTCAATTTAATCAACTTAAGCCTAAAATTTTCAATAATAAAAGAAGACATTATGATTATACAACTATAGAAGTTCTTAAGTTAATTAAATTTCTACTAAAATCTGAAGGTATGACAGTGCAAGGTGTAAAAAAGCATCTAAATCAAAATAATTCTAATCTTGACGATTCTGTATATAACTCTATAAAAACAAAATATTTTAAAAATAAATTATTTAATTTAAAAAATATTATAAAAGAATTAAAAAAATAATTATGGCTAAAAAATCCTTTATAAAAATCAGAATAGTTCCTGAATCTAAACCTGATAGTCCTTTCTTTTATTATTTAAAAAAACCAGCAGGCGGTGAAAAAGCAAAAGTCAAATTGTCTGCTAGAAAATACAATCCTAGTACAAGAAAGCACGAACTATTTGTAGAAAAAAAACTTCCGCCACATAGTAAATAACTATTTCTTTTTAAAGTTTTTTTTTTCGTAGTCTATATAAGCTTTAATCATACTTGACCAAATTTTATTTGTAATTTTAGGATCAATATTGCTTTTAATTGATTTTTTTCTTATTTGATTAAGAATCTTTTTAATTCTTTTTTTATCAACAATTTGGTTTTTATATTCTTTTAGTTTTAAAACTTTATTAACTAGTTTAGTTCTTCGTTTAACTAACTTGATAAAAGAATTGTCCAAATTATCTAGGTTTTTTCTTAATTTTACTAGTTTTTTTAATTTATTTGGCGACATTTTTTAAATTGGATTTAATAACAAATATTATATTTATCTGAATATGTACATAGAAAATAATATTACTAAAAAGCAATTATCTTTTTGGCTAGTTTTTATGTTTTGGATAATTTCATCGATAATTGTAGTTGGTGGTTTAACTAGATTAACTGATTCTGGACTATCAATTACTCAATGGGAATTATTTTCTGGATTTTTACCTCCATTAAATGATCAAAAATGGATTGATTACTTTGATCAATATAAACAAATTCCTGAATTTAAACTTCAAAATTATTCAATGACATTAGGAGAGTTTAAAGTAATTTTTTGGTGGGAGTGGGTTCATAGATTTTTAGGTAGATTAATTGGTATTGCTTTTCTTATTCCGTTAATTTTTTTTACTATTAAATTGGGTTTTAAAAAATTAATTAATCATTATTTCATATTTTTTTTAATCTGTTTTCAAGGTTTCATAGGCTGGTATATGGTGGCAAGTGGCTTGGTTGATAAAATAGATGTTAGTCATTTCCGTCTTTCAATTCATTTAGTTATGGCATTTTTTATATTATCATTAATATTATGGAACTATTTCAAATTAAATATAAATAATACTAATCTACCAAAGTTAAATAACTTATTTCCATATTTTTTTTTAATTTTAGTTTTTTTACAAATTACTATTGGTGCTTTTGTTTCTGGTATGGATGCTGGAAAGATTTATAATTCTTGGCCTTTAATGGGATCTTCATATTTTCCTGATGATAGTCAAATAATCAATTTATTCAAATTATCAGTCTTTAGTGATCCTTCCTTAGTTCAATTTTTACATAGAAATTTAGCATACTTTATTTTGATATTTTACTTATTAATTTCGTTTAAAGTTTATAAACAACATTTAAATAGTTCTTTTTTTGCTGTTAATATTCTTGGTTTCTTTTTGTTATTACAAATTATATTAGGAATTTTTACAGTGATAAATGGTGCGCAGATTTTATTATCATCTATGCACCAAATTAGTTCAATATTTCTAGTTACTGCATCTACATATTTTTTATATATTAACAAGTAAATAAATTAACAGTTTTATTTTGAAGGATAGTTTTTTAATATAAACTTTTTTAATACGTTAAGAACTTTGTCTGCTTCTTCTAGTAGCATCATGTGTCCGCAATTATCTATAACTTCAACTTTACTTCCTTCAATTTGAGATGCTAATTTTTCTCCTTCTTTGACAGGACACATTTTATCATCTGTTGCTAGTATTGATAATGTAGGAATTTTAATTTTTTTAGCAGCCTCAAAACCATTTTTATAATTATCGCATGCTCTAAAATCTACAGCCAGTGTATTCTTGATAGTTCTAGATTTGGCTAACATTGCACCAGTATTTATATGATATAATCCAGGAACAGGATGTCCACCAAAATGGCCCGCTGGACCGTGAGCCCAATCCATCATTAAATCAACTGCTTTTGGATCATTATTTTCTGCAAGAGCTAATAATTCAGGATTCATAGGTATAGCTCCAGCACCACCCATTAAACTTAATGTTTTAATTTTATTTGGATATCTAGATGCGCATTCTATCGTAACCAAACATCCCTGCGAATGTCCAACCAGTGATGCCTCTTTATATCCTAGAGCATCAATTACGTTGTTTACCCATTCACTCATATCTTCAATTGACTTCAAACTTTTACCGCCAGATAATCCATGACCAGGCATATCCAGAGCTAATACGTTATAACCATGAAAAGCAAAATATCTTGTTTGAAGAACCCATGTCATATGAGTTAAGCCACTACCGTGGACAAAAATAATTAATGGTTTTTTTTTATCAAGCGGACGTCCACCGGTAGAGGCAAAGATCTCTTCACCATTTACTTCAAATTTCATTGATTTGATACAAGTCTTGGTTTACTTGCTGCTCTAAAACCAATTTCGAAATCATTTTTTATATCATCTATATCTTCTATACCAACAGACAATCTAATCATATCATGTGATAAGCCTGCAAATTTTAATGTAGCTTCATCCATTTGTGAATGAGTACCTGATGCCGGATGTATAACTAAGGTTCTAGTGTCACCAACATTTGCTAGATGAGAAGCAAGTTTAACATTGTTTATAAAAGCTACACCAGCATCTTTTCCACCTTTAATTCCAAATGCTATCATTGAACCACGCCCATTAGGTAAAAGTTTTTTTGCTAATTCATGATCAGGGTGATCTGGTACACTTGGGTGAGATACCCAAGCAACACTTTCATGCTCAAGCAAATATTTAACCATCTCTTCTGCATTTGAACAATGTTTTTTCATCCTAACTGACAATGTTTCAATACCTTGCAAAACATTCCAAGCATTTTGTGGACTTAAGCACGGACCAAAATCTCTCATACCTTCTGCTCTAGCTTTCATGGTAAATGCAGTTGGTCCAAATTCTTCAGCAAATGATAATCCATGATATCCTTCATATGGTGATGTCATTGATGAAAATTTGTCATTTTGCATCCAATCAAAATTTCCACCTTCAACTAAAATACCTGCCATTGAAGAACCATGTCCGGCCATCCATTTAGTTAGTGAATGAACTACTAGATCTGTTCCATGTTCAAAAGGTCTGCAAAGATAAGGTGTTTGATATGTAGCATCAATAATTAAAGGTATTCCTGCGTCATGCGCAATTTTTGCAATCTCGGGCATATTCATAAGTTCGTTTCCAGGATTCCCTACAATTTCACCAAAAATTCCTTTTGTATTTTTTTGAATTGCTTTTTTAAAACCTTCTGTATCTCTAGGTTTTACAAAAGTACATTTTATTCCAAATTTTGGTAAAGTTAGTCTAAATAAATTTACTGTACCGCCATAAAGTTGAGACGAAACTACGAGATGATCTCCAGCTTCACATAAAGTCATGATTGTTAAAAATATTGCGCTCATACCTGATGATGTTGCTAGTGCAGCTGTACCACCTTCAAGCGATGCAACTCTTTCCTCTAATACTGCTACCGTTGGGTTTGAAATCCTACTATATATGTGGCCACCTCTTTCTAAATTAAATAATGCTGCAGCATGATCTACATCATCGAATAAATAAGATGTAGTTTGATAGATAGGAACTTGTCTTGATCCTGCATTTTTCTGTGGTTGATATCCGGCGTGTAAACTTAATGTATCGAATTTGTAAGTTTTAGGATCTAATCCTTTATTTTTTTTATCTCCCATAAATTTACCTTGTATTTAAATATTAATTATTAATTATCAATATTAATATAATTTGACAATATTAGCTTTTATAAGTATTAATCCCGCAAAACATGACAAAATTTGTTAAGAAAAACGACGTAAAAAACGATTGGTATGAAATAGATGCCTCTAACGCAGTAGTAGGTAGACTTGCATCAATAATTTCTAAAATCCTTAGAGGAAAAAATAAGCCTACTTTCACTCCGCATATGGATAATGGTGATTTTGTAGTAGTTAAAAATATAGAAAAAATAAAATTTACAGGTAAAAAATTTCAAGATAAAAAATATTATAAACATACTGGATATCCTGGCGGTATAAAAGAAACTACACCAGAAAAACTTTTTGAAAAAAAACCAGGCGAAGCTTTAAAACTTGCTGTAAAAAGAATGCTTCCTGGTGGACCGCTAGCAAAAAAACAGTTAACTAAATTAAAAATCTATAAAGGTTCTGACCATCCACATACTTCTCAAAACCCAACAATAATAGAATTATCAAAATTAAATAATAAAAATATAGCAAGAAATTAAAATGACAGAAGTTCAAAAAATAGATTTTAAAGATAGTAAATACTCAACAGGTAGAAGAAAAACTTCTATTGCTAAAGTTTGGCTTAAAAAGGGATCAGGTCAAATCTTAATTAATGGAAAAAAATATGAAGATTATTTTACAAGAGAAATTCATAAGATGAAACTTTTAAGACCGTTCGAAATAATAAATCAAACTGCTGAGTATGATGTAAGAGGAAACGTTACAGGTGGTGGATTAACAGGTCAAGTTGGTGCTTTAGTGCATGGTATTTCAAAAGCATTATTGCAATTTGACGAAAATTTAAAATCAACATTAAAAAAAGAAAAACTTACCACGAGAGACTCTAGGGCTGTGGAAAGAAAGAAATACGGTCATAAAAAAGCTAGACGTAGTTTCCAATTTTCAAAAAGATAATTTTTCTTTTTCAAATACAACAGTTATAATAAATTATGCAAATGCTAAATGTTTTAGTTGCTGGATCCACTGGATATATAGGTACAGAATTGATCAAACTTCTGGTTAATCATAAAGGTATCAAAATTAAATACTTATGTGGAAATACATCCATTGGGAGAAATATTTCCTCTTATGACAGATTGTTGAAAAATATAAAATTGCCTAAAATAATTAAATTTAATGAGAAATTATTATATAATGTTGATGTTATTTTTTCCGCTTTACCTAATGGAGAAGCTCAAAAAATTTCAAATAAATTAAAAAAACATAATACTCTGATTGATTTATCTGCTGATTTTAGACTTAATAATGCTAAAGAATATTTTAAACATTACAAAATTAAACATACGGCAATTAATAATATAAAAAAAAGTATTTATGCTCTTCCTGAAATTAAAAACAATAAAATCAAAAATTATAATATAATAGGTTGTCCGGGCTGTTATCCGACATCAGTATTGCTTCCTTTGATTCCACTTATTAAAAAAAAACTTATTTCAACTAAAAATATTATTATAGATTCAAAGTCAGGTTATTCTGGTGCTGGAAGAGGCGTTCATAAAAAATATAAAAATAAGAATTTATACGAATCTTTAAGCGCTTATGGAGTTAAAACACATAGACACAATTCTGAAATACAACAAGAACTAAATAATGAAACAGGTAGAAAAATTAATTTTACATTTACTCCTCATCTATCACCGATGTTCAGAGGAATTTTGAGCACTATTTATGTTGATTCAAATAAGGGAGGTAATATTGAAAAAATCATAAGATCTCTTAAAAAATTTTATAAGAATAAAATGTTTGTAAGAATCGCTAAAAAAAATTCATTAATTAGTACTAATGATGTTATTAATACAAATAATTGTTTAATTTCAATTTGTGAATCTAAGACTAAAAATAAGATTATTATATTATCAGCTATAGATAACTTAATTAAGGGTGGGGGAGGACAGGCTGTTCAAAATTTAAATATATTATTTAATTTTAAAAAAAATATGGGATTAAAATGAGATATGGATTAATAATAATTCTATTTATTCTAACATCATGTATTTCGAGTATTAAAAAAAATAATGATACAGAGCTAAATATAGATATATATAAGAGTGATATGACTTATGAACAATTTAAACAATATGCTATAGATTATGCAGAAAAAGCACCATATCCAAGTTTAACTAATAAATGATGAATAATAAAATTAATATTGCTGTTATAGGATTAGGACAAGTAGGAAATTATCTACTTAATGAACTTAATACTAAAAAAAAAGATATAGAACTTAAAACAGGTAAAAAAATTAATATAGTTGCGATATCTGCAAAAAATAAAAATAAAAAAAGAAAATATAAAATTAATAAATCAATTTATTTTAAAAATCCTTTAGAGATAATAAAAAAGAAAAAAATTCATATTCTTTTTGAAGTAATTGGAATGAGTGACGGAATATCAAAAAAAATTGTGGAGAAGGCTCTTAAAAATAGAATTCATGTAATTACTCCTAATAAAGCACTTATTTCAAAACATGGTGATTATTTATCACAACTAGCAGAAAAAAATAAAGTTAATCTTGAATTTGAAGCATCTGTAGCTGGAGGTATTCCAATATTAAGAACAATTAAAGAAGGTTTAGCTACAAATAAAATAAGTAAAGTTTATGGAATTTTAAATGGAACTTGTAATTATATTTTATCTGAAATGGAAAAAACAAAAGAAAATTTTTCTAGCGTTCTTAAAAAAGCACAAACTCTAGGGTATGCTGAGCCAGGTAACCCAAAACTTGATTTAAATGGTTGCGACGCATTTGCCAAAATAAGAATATTATCATCTTTAGCGTTTAATAGAAAAATCTCTAAACATAAATCATTTATGGAAGGTATTGAAAACATTGAGTACAAAGATATTAATATTGCATCTCAATTAAATTTTAGAATTAAACTTTTAGGTATTACCGAAATGATAAACGGTAAATTATTTGAAAGGGTTCATCCATGCTTAGTTCAAAAGGATACTTACATAGGCAATGTTAATGGAGTAATGAATGCTGTTATTGTACATGGCAAACCAGTTGGGGAGATTGTTTTACAAGGTGAAGGTGCGGGGCCAGGGGCAACTTCTTCAGCTTTAATGTCAGATTTATTATCTATTTTGAGAGGAAATATAAAATACCCGTTTGGTATTCCTGCCTCAAAAAGAAAAAAAGTAATTTCTTATAATAGAAACAATTCATCAAATTCTTTGTATTTTAGATTTGAAGTAAAAGATAAGCCTGGTGTTTTATCTGAAATCACAAAACTTTTCGCCAATAACAAGATATCTATTGAACGTGTAATTCAAATGGCTGATCATAAAAAAAAATCAGCATCTATTGTCATAATTACTCACAAATCTTTAGAGCACAGATCTCAAAATCTTATTAGTTCTCTTAAAAAAAATATAAATATAATTAAAAAACCTGTTCTAATAAGACTTTTTTAATGGAATTATACATTAAGCTTTTTGAGGTTTTAATACCTGTCTTTTTTATTGTTGGTATTGGCTACTTATTAGGTAAAAAAAAATCAAATATAGATACCACTTTTATCACCAACTATACTGCTAACTTTGGAGCTCCAGCTTTGTTTATCTTTGCTATTACGTCTTCAGGAGTGACATTCGATGTTTTTTCTGAATATTTTGTTTATTCTGTAATTGCTCTTATTTGTTTTGCCATTACAGGAGTTATTTTTTTATTTTTTATGAAAAAAGACATCTCTAGAGAATTACCTCCTTTTTTTCTACCTAATACAGGCAACATGGGAATTCCCATTTGTTTATTTGCATACGGATCTCTTGGCATGGGCGTAGCTGCCGCAATATCTTCGTTGGTTGTTTTGTTACATTTTACAGCAAATATATTTTTAGCTAGTAAAAAATTTGATATAAAAATTATTTTAAAGAGTCCTTCAACTTACGCTGTTATCGTAGCAGTAGTTTTTTTATATTTTGATCTCAAAATGCCTAAATTTGTTTTGAATACTGTAATGTTATTAGGCTACGCAATGATTGTTTTAATTTTAATGTCTTTAGGTGTTTCCTTAACACAGTTGAAAGTTTTTTCATTAAAGAATTCACTGATATCATCGACTGGCAGAGTAATAATTGGTCCAATTATTGGATTTATTTTAATTAAAGTTTTCAATTTATCTGGATATGCTGCCGGAGTTTTGTTGATTCAAACATCAATGCCAAGTGCTATTTTAACTTATTTAATTGCATCAATGTATTCACCAAAAAAAATAGTAGATAATATTTCCAGCATGATAGTTGTATCTACTTTAATGTCATTAATTACGGTACCAATAGTCGTATTTATTGCTCTTAAGTTTTTTTCTTAATGAAAGCAATAATACTAAATTTAAGTGCATGGATAATTCTTCCTTTCATGGATGCTATTGCCAAATACTTATCTTCTGAATTGTCATTTTTTCAAATTACTTGGGCTAGATATTTTTTTACTGTTTTTTTTACCCTTCCATTTATTATTTTATTTTTCAAACGCCAGCTTAAATGGACAGAAAATCCGAAGTTACAATTTTATAGAGGATTAACCTTGTTTCTAGCAAACATTTGTTTCTTTTATTCAATTTCGATCATTTCAATGGCAAAAGCATTGACCTTAGCATTTGTAGCACCATTAATAACTACAACTTTATCTCCTTTTTTTTTAGGTGAAAAAGTTGGTTTAAAAAGGTGGTCTGCTGTAATTATTGGTTTTTTAGGAATATTAATTGTTATTAGACCAGGTTTTATTGAATTTAATTTAGCGACTATTGCTGCTGTGGTCACTGGTTGTTTTTATGGTGTATACATGATTATCACTAGAAGACTTCATACTACAACAGACAGTCCTTTATTAACTTTGCTTTTAACAGGTGTAGTGGGGGTTATAATTGCTTCTCTTGTAGTGCCTTTTGTTTGGGTAAACCCCACATTCATTCAGTGGTCGTGGCTTGCTTTAATGGGTATATTTGCCTGTTTAGGCCATTTACTAATTATTTATTCTTTGCGATTTGCTGATGCCTCTAAATTAGCACCCTTTGGATACTTTGAGATCATTCCTAACATCATTTTAGGTTATTATTTATTTAATGATCTTTTAGATACTTGGTCTTTTTTTGGTTTAATAGTTATTATATCCTCTGGTCTCTTTATAATTAGAAGAGAATACAGAATGAGTATAGTAAATAAAATTGTACTATAAGTTAATCTTTTACCTTAACTATCAATCATAACATATTGTTTTTATTAAGTATTTTAGTATTACTATAATATTCATAATCAAACATGAATACAAAGAATAATGATTTTTATGTATTTAACCAATATAATTATTCATTATAATATAGAAAAATGACATAAAATATAAGTAAATTAAGAATTGAATAAATAAATTATCTGCAAAAAATAATTAGAGACAACAATCAATGATATTAAGAAATCTAAAAACCATATTATGCAATAAATATTGTAAAATATAAGCGAATTAAAAGCAAAAAAGTTTATGCATTGCAGATACGGAATATACCGTTTAAACGGCCATAGAAGGGCTTAATTTAAGCATAATTAACCATGCAGTTCAACTCTTAGGAGAAACTTATAAATATACACTAAAAAAGGTGAAATATAAAAAAAATGTTGGTATTTAAGGATTCTAGAATGAAAAACCTTCAGATTTCAGCATTTTTTTCTTTGTTTTTGTACCTCCAGGACTAGAGAATCCGCCTATACTGCCATCTGATCTAATTACTCTATGACATGGTATTTTGGGTGCGTAGGGGTTCTTAGCGCATGCATTAGCTACTGCTCTTGCTGATTTTGGTCTATTGATCCCTATAGCGACCTGTTTATAGGTTTTTACTTTACCTTTCGGTATAGTTCTAAGATATTTCCAGACTTTTATTTGAAATTTTGTTCCTTTTAGAATCATGAAATGTAAAAAAACCCTGTTTCCTTGTGCTTTTTACGGCACAAAGAACAGTAGTTTTGGCACGTCGTTTTATGCGCTACCGCCATGCCCTCCGCTCCGCGATTTTAGCGCTACTCCGCGAAACTTTCTGCCCCCTGGGCTTGAATCTCTCGACTTTTCCCCAATCGGCCAGTTAAGGGTTGCCCCTTAATTCATTCTCACCATATCAGAGTTAAATAGTTGTATGTATCACTTTATTGTTGAATTTATTGATTTTCAACAGGGTAGAACTGTGGGGAAAACTTATACTAAAATATTAAGAGTGAAATTAAAATAACAAATCCTATAGCTATAATAACAGATAATGCAGCTATTATCCTATATTTAGCTGATTCCTGAATTTTTGGCCAATAATTCATTATCAAAAATGCTCCTATAATTACAATCAGCCCTATAAGAATATATTTTGGCATATAATTATTTTTATCTTATTTGCTTGACTTTAAAAATACTATATTATATTACTATTGATAATTAATTGTTATCAATAGTAATGTTATGAATGAACTATCAACAGATCTAAAATCCTTACATGAGGATACATTAAATAATCTTAAATATTCAAAAGCTAGCAACACTTTAAGGGCTTATAGATCAGATTTTATTGATTTTGGGGTTTTTTGTAGCAGACATGGGTTTAAATCTTTACCTACTGAGCCAAAAATCATTGCATTATATTTAACGCATTTATCAAAAACATTTAAAATTAGCACTTTAAGACGAAGATTAGTATCTATAAGCATGGTTCATAAGATGAAAGGTCATTATTTAGACACCAAGCATCCAATAATTATTGAGAATTTGTTAGGAATTAAAAGAGTTAAAGGAAGCATGCAAAAAGGAAAAAAACCTTTATTAATCAATCATTTAAAAGCTATAGTTAAAGCAATAAATGACCAAAAAATAGAAGAAATTATAAAATTAAGAGATATCTCAATTGTACTGATTGGTTTTGGTGGAGGTTTTAGAAGATCTGAATTAATTTCAATAGATTATGAAGATCTAGACTTTGTCACAGAGGGTTTGAAGATAATTGTTAAAAAATCAAAAACTGATCAATTTGGTGAGGGAATGATAAAAGGCCTCCCCTATTTTGAAAATGAAATTTATTGTCCAGTAAACAATTTAAAAAAATGGCTTTTAATTTCAAATATTAAATCAGGACCTATATTTAGAAGGTTTACAAAAGGTGCAAAACTATCATCAAATAGATTATCAGACCAAACTGTTGTGCTTTTGATAAAAAAATATCTTAATTTAGCAGGAATAGAGAATACAAATTATTCTGGACATAGTTTAAGATCAGGTTTTGCGACAGTTGCTGCAGACTCAGGGGCGGATGAAAGAAGCATAATGGCAATGACAGGACATAAAACAACACAGATGGTAAGAAGATATATTATAGAAGCAAATATTTTTAAGAATAACGCTCTAAACAAAATCAAAATATAATTTAATAAATTTAAATAAATTTTATAATAAATAAAATGTCATATTGTAATAATATTTAATAAATCTTTAGCAACGTGAGAATAATTTCTAATATTTCTTAAATTAAATAAATTATTTCTGAATTTAATATAAAGTTCATCATTATTTAATAATATATTTGTATAATTTATAAATTCATCAAGAGACTTTGCAATAAAACCAGTTTTATTATGAATTACTCTTTCATATAAAGAACCAATACCTAGTGTTACAATTGGTATACACATTGCCCTAGCCTCTTCTGCGGCTAAACAAAAAACTTCACCTTTATGCCCAGGGTTTAGCATTAATCTTGATTTTTTTAAGTCATTAATTAACAACATTTTATTGCCCTTAGTACGCAAAACTATATTTTGTTTTATTAATTCATCATTTAGTTTATAGGGAGGATTGATCATTAGTGATGCATCTTTATTATTTTCACTTACTTTTTTCCATGCTTTTAATAGCAAATCTAAATTTCTGTTAGAACGAGTAGTGAATATGCAATTTTTTGAGGGAATTTTATCTATACTAATTTTTTCATTAATAAAATCATAATCTGGAGCTAATTTTAAAACTTTTTTTCCAAAAAAAGAAGTTAAAATTGATCTAGTTTTGTAATGATATTCACCTTCAAGAATTAAAATTGGTTTATGAAATAGATAGTTGATAAATTGATTCTTTCTTATAAATTTTTCAAAACTTTGCACACTATGAGACCAAAGAAACTTTTTTTTCGCTTTATAAGAATTAAACAAATTAACATCAGAGTAACTAATTAAAACGTCTGGTGATGAATATTTTTCAAAATCGTTTATATTTATCCAATCTACATTATCAATTTTGATTTTAGCAATATTTTCATTAAAAACTTTAACATCTAATTCTTTATATTTAGCAAGTTCTTTTGAAATATTAATTAGAGTTTTTTCAGAGCCACCGATAGTATTTTTATCTAAATCATTAGCATTGAATGGAATTGATTTTTCTAAGAAATAAATTTTCATAATTAAACAAATAAAAATCTAAACTTGCAAATTAATAAATCTAAATAATATGTAATATTTTTCTTTGGTTCTTCCAACGGTCCAATGTACTTGCTATCAGTTTTAAGATAATGCTTTTTGAAAAATTCTGTTGTAATGCCCCACTTTTTTAAAAAGGTTTTGTCACCTCTATTTTGAACAAAACCAATTTTTTTTCGAGTAGTAACAGATGAAAAATGATAAACTTTAAAATTATTTATAGCTTTAAAAATTCGTATTCCATAATTCCATAACTTCATATTAAAGTCTGGATCAGAACCTATGCCAGGATTAAAATCTTCACTGAATCCGTTGACAGCATTCCAAACATTTTTTGTAACTACATGAGGTGCAAAATGTGATCCTTGATTATCATAAAAATTTATATTTTTATAATTTTTTAATAATTTATTTTCATCAAAATCATCATAAGTATTTCCACAATCAAAATTTATGTGACCATTTTTTTTTTGAATCATTATACCGCTTATATAAAAATTCTCGTGCCCTATTGAATTAATTTCTTTTAGCAAAAATTCATCCCAATCAGGACAAAAATACATATCATCATGAGAATATAAAATGAAATTTGTAGTTGCTACTTTCGAGGCAAAATTAATTCCTGAACATAGTCCAACATTCTCTTGAGTATAGGTATGCTTAATTTTATTTATATTAACATATTGCAATGTACCGTCCGAACCATCATTAATATGAGCAATTATTTCATGTTTATATTTCGAATTTTTATGGATACTATTTATGCAAATTTTAAAATAATTTAAATTATTATAAGTTGGTATTATTATTGAAAACATTTTTACGATTTATGCCAAAGATATTTTCTTTTATTATTAACTTCAAAAGTTTCGTTAATTATAAATTCACTAACTAGTGTAGAGTTAAAATATTTAGCGTACTTTCTTCTTCCATTAGAAGCTATAAACTTTCTTAATTTCTCATCACTACATATTTTTTGAATTTTTTCAGATAAATTATCTAAGTCAGAATAAAATACCATTTCATTATCATTAAAAAAATCTCTATAAAATGTTTTTTCATCTATAAGAGTAACAAGTCCATTTCCAATAATTTGTGTTATTCTATCGCTGCTATAATATTTGATCGGACTTCCTCTGCTTAAATTTAATCCCATTTTTGAGTTAGAGATCATTTTAAAATAATGATCGGCCCATATAGGCTGAACACCATTCATTCCATAAATGTCAAATCTTACATTGTTACATTTTTTAACTAAATCTTTAATAAATTGTTCTCTGTCATCAGATGTTCTACTTTTTAATTTTCCTCTATGAACACCATGACTTAAAGCAAAAAAAACATCATTAGAGCAATTTTTTTCATGGTTAGATAAAGTTTCCATGGAATCATCACTTGGATTAGGGATAAAAAAGCTATTTTTTTTATTTAGAAATTTTAAAACATCTGGAGATGTTGTAAGAAAATTAGCATCAATAACATCAGTTTTATCTAGAATCCTTTTTTTATTTTTTTCAAAATCAGGACCATTAGAGTTTAAAGGGTCTAAAAACCATTGTGCAACTCTAAGATTTGAGTATTCTCGTTTTAAATTAAAGATTGTTTCAGGAGAAACCATATCAGCATGTCCCAATACTATAAGATCGGGTTTAAAATGATAACATGTTTTAATTAATTTATCATTTAATGTTTTAGAGCCAGTAACATCTCTATAAGATTTATTTCGGCTTACAATATCTCTATCACTAAATTCTAGAACACTATGTCCTAATCTTATAAATCCATTATTCAATCTTCTACCTGTATTAAAAAAAAGTCTTCCATTATGTCTTTCATTAAAATTGGTGATATGAAGAATTCTTAATTTTTTATTTGTATTTAAATAGAATGGTTTGGTTATTTTAAGTAATGAATATCTAACCTCATCAATTTGATTTGAAATAAATTTATGAGTTAAGTAAAAATTACCATAAGACAATTTTTGTATTATTTCTCTTTTTTTTTTGTCAATAATTAATTTTTGAATTCTGTCATATATTTCATTAACAGTTAATTTTTTTAAAATAACACCATTTGTTAATGTTTCAGGCAACCCTCCCCTGTTACTAATAATTACAGCACAACCATTTGCAGAGGCTTCAAGGCTAGTTCTTCCGAATGGCTCGTCCCATCTAGAACAAACAACAGCAATGCTTGAAATTTTATATAGATCAATAATTTCAGAATGTTTTTTAAATCCTAATTTAATTAATCTTTTATGATTAAATTCAATTTTATCTCTTAGTTCATCTCCAGCAACATATGCTTTCCAATTTTTATATTTTTTAAGAATTTTTATTACTGCTTTCCCAAATAAATCATATCCTTTAGATTTATTAAGTTTTCCGACAAAAGTAATTATATTTTTCTTCTTTTTAATGTTAACTTTATTTTTTGAAGCAGACTGATGGATTACTATAAGCTTTTCACTATTTATTGCATCAGAGCTCATTCCTGCAAGAAATCTTTTTTTTGACCAGTTGCTGTTAAAAATAATTCTATAACATTTTTTTACTAAAAATATTCGATCATTAATTGAAGACGAACCGCTCATAGATAAAGGATCATTATGAAAATAAAGAATGTAATTTCTATTTTTAAGTTTATTAACTAAATAGTTAAGGTAAATAGGTCGATTGTGAATTTCAATTAATTCAGATTTATTCATTTTTTCAATAGAAATAAATTTTTTAACATATTCTTTATTTGAACTTGAGAAGAAATTTTTTGAAGTTTCAATATTAATATACCGATTTTTAAATTTTTTTGTATATTTTGTAAAACCGTAGACTGTAGTTGTTTTTTTAAATTTACTTAATTTAGTAGTGTCATTAATAAATAAAGATACAGCACCGGCATAAGTTGGAGAAAAGTTTTCTTTATATGGAAGTAATACAGAAATTTTCATGAATATTTCAAAATGATTATTTTTCTTAGTTTATAATCTTTTTTTAATCTAAATTCATTTTTCATAGCTGTCGATCTTGAATCATACTTTTCATAATAAACCAACTTCCATTTTTTTCCTCGTGTAAATTTTGCACCTTTGCCCGAATTATGTAAGATTAACCTTTTTTTTAAGTTATTTGTGTATCCAACATAAGAAATTTTTTTGTTATTTTTAAGATTTGAAACAATTAGATAGACAAAATAAGTCATTTTGGCGGTCCCTAGGGGAATCGAACCCCTCTTTCATGGATGAAAACCATGTGTCCTAACCGATAGACGAAGGGACCAGAAAACGCTCTTCTATTGTAAAATAATAATTTAATCAAGGTTAATCAAGCAATTGCGTCTTTTATAATTAAATTAAAATCACTGTTTTTCTGAATAAATTTATTATTTATTTGAACTAACAGATCAATATCTTTTTTATAATTCATCAAGAAATCACCTAATTTAGTTCCAATAGAATTAAACAAGAAGCAAATGCATGATTTTTTGTATTTATTTTTAATTAAAACCTGTAAATGTAAATTATTTATAATTTTAAATTTTATTATTCTATTTTTTTTAATTAAAAAAATTGGATTAATATTATTATTACCAAAAGGTTCTAATTTTTGTAAATCAATTTTAGCAAAAGACCTTAAAGAATCTAAATTTTGTTCATTAATGTAATATTTATTAGTTTCGTAATTTTTAAAATACTTTTTGAATTTGTGATTAATAAAATTTTTAAATTCATCAAGTTTATTTTTATTTAAGGTGCATCCACCAGCCATGGAATGTCCACCGCCTTTTAATATAATATTTTTATTTAACGCTTCATGGAATAAAATACCTATATCAAATCCATGTATAGATCTTGAAGAGCATTTAATTTTATTATTTGAATTAGTTAATATAAAACCTGGCCTTCCATAAATTTCAACGAAATTAGCTGCTATAATACCTAAAATTCCTTCATTTATATTATTTTTATAATGGAAAATAACTTCATCTTTTTCTGTATGATTTTTTTTATTTAATAAATTAAAAGTTTCAGTTTGAATTTTTTTTCTTTTTTTGTTTAAGTTAATTAGTTTATCTGAGATTAAATTTATATTCATAGAGTTAGATTCAATAAATAATTTAATAGGTAAATCAGAATGACCTAGTCTTCCTGCTGAATTTAATAAAGGACCTAAATTAAAACCTACATCCGTAGAAGATATTTTATTTTTCAAATTTAATATCCTTTTAAAGTTATAGTATTCATTCAAATTAAAATTACTTAATCCTTCCTTTACAATTATTCTATTTAAATTTCGTAAAGGCATTTGATCACATATTGTCGCTAGAGCAACAAAGAATAAGTATTTACTGTCATTAAATTTTATTTTTTTAACAAAATTATTGTGTGTATATTTTATGAAAAAATAAACCAATGTTGTTGCGCAAAAAGATGAATATTGATTATTATTAAAATTTTTAAATGGATTGATAATTATAGTGTTTTTAGTTATATTTTTTTCATATATTTGATGATGATCTATAACAATTGTTTTAATCTCTCTTTCATTTAAAATATTTAGTTCATTTGAAGAATTAGAGGCGCAGTCTACAAAAATTACTAACTTATATTTTTTTTTTCGAATTAAATTTATTAATAATTGTTTATTAGGTCCATAACCATCTTTAAATCTGTCAGGAATATAAAATTCACATGTTGCGTTTAATGATATGATATAATCATAAAGTAAATATGTTGAGGAATAACCATCAACGTCATAATCGCCAAAAATAAGTATATTTTCCTTATTATTTATACATTTTTTTAATAAATCAGCAGCTTTTATTAAATCATTATTCTTATATTCAATATTTAATACTTTCTTTTTATTTAAAGAATAATAAATTTCATCATCTGAATATTTTCTTTGTAAAAAAATTTTAGATAGTAAATAGCTGATATTATAATCTTGTTGATTTTTTTGTATTAATCTTTCAGGTACTGACGACATTTTCCAAGACATTCCTGAAAAAGATTTCATTTAATTATAGTAGTTTTTTCTATTTTTTTAATAAAATTTTTACTTTTATGAGTAATAAGTGTTTCTGTTATAAATTCATTTTTATCATTTTTAACACCATTAACCAATTCACCTGAAGTTATGCCAGTAGCGGAGAAAATTGAGTCAGCTTTAACTATATCTTTAAGATCATATTTCTTATTTAAATCTGTAATGCCCATTTTTTTTGCTCTAATTTTATCTTGTTCGGTAGAAAATATAAATTTACCTTTAAAGTTACAATTATAAGCGTCTAGAGCGCTTGCTACAATAACTCCTTCTGGCCCACCACCAATGCCTATAAACATATCTACATTAAACTTTTTATTTGTAACTAAAAGCGCTCCTGCAACATCGCCATCTGTAATTAATTTTTTTTTGATTTTAAAATTATTTGCAATTTCTATAATTTCTTTATGTCTTGGCCTATCAAGCAAACATATTGTTAGATCTTCTAAATTTTTATTAAGTGAATCGGCTAGATTTTTGAAATTTTTTTCATATGTGAAGTCTAAATCCAAAGCATCTTTTTCAACATCACCTGAGTATGCAATTTTATGCATATATGTTTCAGGGGCATTTAATAAACAATCTTTTGGTGCTGCGGCTAATACAGAAATCCCTCCAGGTAAATTTTTTGCAACAAAATTTGTTCCTTCTATAGGATCAACAGCTAAATCAATTTCTTCACCAATACCTTTTCCAACTGATTCACCAATATAAAGCATTGGTGCATCATCAAGCTCTCCTTCACCAATGACAATTTTTCCTTTAATATTTAATTGATTTAAACCTTGCCGCATTATATTGACAGCAGCCTCATCAGCTTTATATTTATCACCCGATCCTACAAATGAATATGATGCGATTGCTGCTCTACTAGTAATTTCTGAGAATAAATTTACAAAATCAGGATTTAATTTCATCTGCTTGTCCAGTAATATTTATATCATTATTTTTAAGTTTAGTCTCAAATTCGCTTAATCTTTTCCATACAGAAATAAATTCTACGATTGTAGACCAACTTTTAACTAAATATTGCAAAGAGCCTTCGACTCTACCAAAAGCTCTGGTAATTTGCTGAACAAAACCTAATGTTATAACACCTTTAACAATTGTTGGTGCTAAAGCAAGATATGGTACAATTACCATTCCCTGAAAATAACTCCACTTAACAGTATTAAAATATAAATAATGAAAATATGATTTATAGTGAATACCTCTAACTCTATCGTACAGTTGACCAATTGTTGCAGGAGCGGCTCTTATTGGATCGTCCTCTCCGTGAACTAATTCTTTTCTGTATCCTGCCTCTTCTTTTTGAATATCGTATTCAATTCCTGGAAGTTTTACACCAACTAAAGCTAAAATAACAGTACCTCCAAGTGCTGAAGCTATAGCTACCCAGACTAAAGCATGATTAACTTCACCTATCCAAGGAAGCACACTAACTTGTTTTGACAAGCCCCAAAGTATAGGCAAAAATGCAATTAAAGTCATAATGCTATCTAACAAACCGACTCCTAAACCTTCCATAATTCTTGCAAATTTTAAAGTATCTTCTTGTACTCTTTGAGATGCTCCTTCTGTTGTTCGAGCTTTAACCCATTGACTATGATAATATTCAGCCATTGAAGTTCTCCATCTAAAAACCCAATGTGAAACAAAGAAACCTGTAAATACTGCTATTAGTATCCATCCGCTTGCAATTTTTAAAAAAGTAAAAAGATAACCTATAAATTCTTCTTCTGTTACAGAGTTTGGTTCTGTTAAAGCTTTTTGTAAAGTATCATAAAAATCACCGAACCATTCATTAATTTTAACATCTAGTTGTACCTGGTACCATGTAGAAAATAGAATTAATAATGATCCTAAAATACTCCATAAAAACCATTTTTTTTGATTGAAAAATTTAAACATTTTATTTTATAAAATTATCTGAATAGGATTTTTTAACTATTTTTCTTTCTTTGGGTTCAATTAATTCAAATTTAATTTTATTTTTTTCAGCATATTCAATAGCTTTTTCTTTTGTTGTAAAATTCATTTTTAATTCAGAAAAAGTGTCTGTTGAGCTCTCCCATCCCATTAATGGATTTATTGTAGGATCATCAGTAATATATTCTAAAATCCATTTATCAAATTTCTTTAATCCAGACTGCATTGCGGTTTTAGTTGGTTTATAAATTTTAGCTTTTTTCATAATAAATGGTCGGGGCGGCAGGATTTGAACCTGCGACCCTCTGGTCCCAAACCAGATGCGCTACCAGGCTGCGCTACGCCCCGAATGGGTTACTAATACATTACATATTGCAAATTTCAAAGCATAAACAATATCAAAAATACAGGAAATTATATAGAATCTGCTATATAAGAAGATATGATTATAGATTGTCCTGATTGCAATAAAAAATTTGTTATTGACC
>Ga0187827_10000177_pt1 | contig 97985 bp, 114 predicted proteins | sample ETNtaG_39_FD_167969 | JGI IMG/M metagenome (GOLD analysis project Ga0187827, IMG submission 167969) | Marine microbial and viral communities from oxygen minimum zone, Eastern Pacific Ocean - ETNP2014_SV_150_PacBio MetaG (Illumina Assembly) | ecosystem: Environmental > Aquatic > Marine >... | reverse complement strand
TGCAACGCCCGAGGATACAAGAAAAAAAGCAGCGTTATTGAGGGCTATGGCTCCCCTTTGCGAGAAGGTAACAATTTTCGACTCTTTGAGAGAATAAAGGATCATCTAAACAATCAATAGCACGCCCACAATGATGAGAAGTATAGATAAGGACTTTTGTAGGAGTGCTTGCTTGGAGAGCTTTTCTTGGACGATGGAAGGGTGGTACTTGCTTATTGCAGTGACCGCAACAAACACGAACATGGGCTCGGCTGCAGGAATGCTGCTCACCAAGGATACAGGTCCTTGCTCAAGCGCTACCGCAAAGAACATCCAGCCGATGGCTGCTACGGAATTGTTCACAAACAAGTGTTCAACTCCTTTCTTTGCTTTTTTCTTAAGATGAGGATGGTGCAGCAGGAGAAGTATAAGGGCTACGATGCCAGACCCCACGCCCACCCAGAACAATAGGTTCCAAACGCTCGTTCCAAGAGTTAGGCTTTTCATGAGGGTGTTGCGAACCGCCCAGAATAGGGTGGCAAGCACGGCCAACATCAACCCTCCGCTGATGAACTTGTGTTTTCCTTTTTCTACAGAAATAAGCACACCTCCCAACACGAGTAATCCGATACCTGCGTAGGTGGTGGTAGCAAATCGCTCTCCTAACCAAAAGAACGCTATCAAGGTAACGTATAAGGGCATAGTAGCAACTAACGGAATGATCCTGCTGATCTCTGCCTTTTGCACAGCAAAATAGTACAACAACACACCTATACATCCTAGCATGCCCACAAAGATAGGTAGTAACACAGGTCCTTGTGTGGATATGGTTCCTTGGTATAACGAAGCGATAGTGTACACGCCAAACACGCTGGCACCAAAGGCAAAGCCGGCAAGTATGGGATCTCGCATTTCGTGGCGCATCACGAACTTGTCAAGAATGGCGACAACGCTCCAGATGAGTGTTGCGGTGAGTGCTAGCGTCAACCAAGCCATGAAAGAACCTGCTCCTACTTGTTTAATAATCTTTTGTTGTAATACATCCCTTTCTTAGTTCTTCATCTAAGGTATACTTTCCAAATAGCGTCTCAGCCATGACAGGGCATGCTGGTGGTTGTCATGCTTACTAACTTATAATTTTTACGCTTATTGGGTAAATACATAACTCCTCTCCAGAGCATATGCACACCGCTCACCAAGCAACCATGCTTTGGCTGTGCTAAGTCCTTGCCGAGCGAGATTAAATCTTTTCTCAACTCTTCCATGGATTGATATCTGTCTTTTGGGCGCAGAGCTGTACATTTTTCAATGATGTGTACGTACCGACTATCGTGCTGATCGTTCATGATTGGTAGTTTGAAGTCATGGTGTCTCTGTTTGTTTAGTACCTCTGAAACCGATCCGCCCTGGACAAGAGGGCCGCCAAAGCGTAGGTGGTACATCGTCATACCAAGATTGTAAATGTCTGAGGTAGGGGCCAGAATCCATCCGTGTGATTGTTCTGGAGACATGTATTGTGGCGTACCATGAATAGGATCTCCCTTGAACGAACGGGTTTGTTTGTCGATGGGAATGGCAAGACCTAAGTCTGAAAGTGCGTACAAATGTTTGTCAACCAAAACGTTGGCAGGTTTGATGTCACGATGGAGGATTCCGCTCTTATGGAGCTCGCCACATCCTTCGGCTATGTCCTGGGAGAGTCTAACCACCTCATCTAGTTTGAACGAAGAACTATCTGCTGAATTATTCCATAACTCCATAACCATGAATGGCTGTCCGTTCCATTCGCCTGAGTCGTACGCATGCACCAAATTAGAGTGATCAAAGGATGTGCTTAACGTGACTTCCTCTAGAAACTTTGGCCTAAGATTGTCGAATGTTTCGGGCAGTCTTTTGATCGCGCAATTGACTCCATTGAATTTGTCATAGGCCACAAACGTGACTCCCATGCCTCCTTGACCGATCTTTTCTATTACCTCATACCGGTCTTTTACCGTCTCCCTCATCACATCTTCAGTAGGTGTTCGCTTAAAAGGGTGCAGTGCTTGTCAGATCCCGAAACGCTTAAATAGCTCCACACAGCCCCAAGCATGGGGACACATGAAGAAAAGATACCTGCTGTTATTGTTGTTGGTCGCGTGCGGTCAGCTCTTGGAAAATTTAGAGCCAGCAGAGGTAGGAGAACTGTACTACAACGCTATAGGACAGCGCCAGTACACAACCTCGTACGCATTGCTATCTTCGGACTATAAAGCAGCAAACGAACATGCCAAGACCATGGCAAAATTCACAGAAGAGGCAGAAAGTCTTCTCAAAACAGAAGGCTCCTTGCGCGTGATGGGTGTGCAGGAGCTAACAAACGATGGTGTTGATGCAATCATAGACGTTCGCATACGGAGACAGTGGAAGAGCACACAAGCCGTCACCGTACACTTGCATCGTGAAGGAAAAATGTGGCTAATCACTAACGTTAGAGCGCGGTAATTATATATACCTCGATGTCTATGACTCTTTCATGGCTATAAACTACGTTGCTGTGCTGGTAAGCGCTGTAGCAAGTATGGCCGTAGGTTTTGTTTGGTACTCGCCAGGCGTGTTCGGAAAGTAGTGGATGCGTTTGACGGGTTTGAGCAAGAAAGACATGGAGAAGGGAAAGGCAGACATGCCACAAAAAATGATTGTCGGTCTTATCGCCCAACTCATCATGGTCTACGTCCTTACGCTGCTGATCGCTGCTACGGGCACAGTCGGAGCAAAGGCCGGAGCAAAATTGGCTGCCTTGGTATGGTTAGGCTTTGTAGCAACCATACTCTTAGGAAACGTGCTTTGGGAAGGAAAACCATCAAAGTTATGGATTCTCAACAGCGCACAATGGCTAGTCGCTCTTGCTGTCATGGGTGCCATCCTCGCCGCCTGGTGATTCAATCACTAAAGCGCCGACGTACCCGCACGCCTTACATTGGTACTTGCCAAACTGTCCGCCCATGTACAATGTAATGTCAAAAGACTTGCACACAGGGCATTGAAGCATTAATGTTACAAAAATAGTAAAGTATTTATAGGTTTTCTCTCTAGCAACGTCATGAAGCGCGTGCGGGTAGACAAAGTATTTTCTCCTTTAGAGCATGATGTTTTACAAATCCTTTGGAGGCAAAAAAGTCTACGCGTGAGACAGATCTTTGACCAGCTAAAAAAGAAAAGAAAAGTAGCCCTATCCTCGGTAGCAGTCATTCTTGATAGATTACACTCCAAAAAGATCGTCACACGTACGATAGAAAAAGCTAGAGGTGGCGTAAGATATGTCTACAGCGTGGCAGAAGAAAAATCACAGTTCGAACAACAGCAGATAAGCAACGTGGTTGATCAGTTGGTCAAAAAGTTCGGCAACACCGCCGTCGCGTACTTCCAGGAGCGATTCAAATGATGGAGACAGCAATGTTAGTGGCAAGCATCTTAGCAGCTTTGTTGTTCTTTTGGTTGTGGAAGCGAACACGAAGCGTGTGGCTAGCGTATGCACACCTAAGCATGCTCACTTTTACCGGCTTTATTCTTTCCTTACAATCCTACTGCGCCTGGAGCGGAAACGCCTTAGGCATGTGCACTTGGCTCGTGAGCAAAATCTTAGGGTATGGCGTGCCCATCGCTGTAGTACTCGCCTTTGTTGTAGGATGGTTGATCCTTCCCTTAATGTACAAAAAAAGATTTGCAGATCTTGGCTTCACACACAAACTGCTCAAGCTAGTACCTGGAGCGCGTCTATGGATCGTTGACACGGCAAAACCGTATGCATTCGCACTCAAAAAAGATGTCTTCATAACCGTAGGAATGTTTGACATTCTTACCATGAAAGAACAAGAAGCAGTGTTGTTACACGAGTTAGGTCACGTACGACAAAAGACTAGCTTACGAAAGTTCACCACCGCCATCATGAGATTGGTCAGTCCTATCAGTGCGTTCTACACTCATAAAGTTCTAAATTCAGAGGAAAAAGATGCGGATGCGTACGCTGCAAGAATGCAAAAAACCAACAAACACGTGCTGAGCGCAAGAGCAAAGCTCCAAGTTTATAAGGTATGAAATCGCGTTTGGGTAATGGGCCACTTAATCGTGTATGATCATGACGGAGTACTTGTCAACCCGTGGAGTAGAAACTTTGAATTTCTCAAAGACCAGTGTAAGAGGCACAAGAAGAAGATGGCCTTCACCACGCAACAACAGTACGAGCGGACCCTGAGTGCAGAAGGAATCACTTATTTGTACACGGCGTGCGGCTTTGAGAGGAGTGACATGCAACGCATCTGGAACGCATGGTTGCAGTACCACACTTCTGCCCCTGTACACGTGTTTAAGGACATGCACGCATTGCTTAATGATCCCAATACTGCGCACGCGATCGTGTCAGGCAATGCAGACACCATACTACACTACCAACTCAAGCAGTTCAATTTAGATAGAGACACTGTAGACGGCTTCAATGGGCACACTCCTGAACAACTACCCGTATACGCAGGATTTAGCAACGGAGCATTCATTCGCAAGGAAGAAGCCTTTGACCTGCTTATGGAATCAGGTGACACTATGGCGTATGTGACAGACGCGGTCAAGGATTGCGATTGTGTAAGAGCATACAATAAGGACAAAGGAACAAACATCATACTAGTTGGAGTTGGGTGGGGACTGGACGACCCAATGGACATGTGGGGTCATGGGGCTGATTACATAGCCAAAGACATACACGAACTCACAAACGCAGTCAATGACCTAAGATAAATGTGTGACTCCCTTCCCGTCCTAAAGGACTGGGCTTCCAGCAAAAATATTGCTGGATGGTTTCCGCTTCATAGACCGACTTGCCCCGAAGGGTAGAGGTCCAGTCTCCACAGGCGTGAATTCGGGCAAGTCCTGCCCTACTACTTACTCATTACGAAATATTTTTTGGGAACAATTTCAGCCTTCTGGTTTGTCCTAGTTTTTTGCCATTGTATTCTTCAGTTCTTACCTCACATCTCCCATCACCTCTTCACATCTGTAGAATTTACATCCTAATAAGCGCTACGCGTCCATGTCCAGTGTCCAGTGGTCATCGACGAGAAAAAACCGGAAATTTTCCGGGAATCTCCTTCATCCCCTGCCTACAGACACACACGCTCTCTACGCTCGCGCGTTATGGGATTTCTGGCGGAAAATCTTAAATAACTCATCTCTTTCAAAGCGGTATGAACATCCGTAAATGGGTCCTGCACAACGCACTACAATTTGATGGCAAAGCTAGTGCTGGCGCGGTCATAGGCAAGGTTGTTCAGGAAGATGCCCAAGCAAAGAAAGATATGAAGAAGTTAGCCATGCAAGTGCAAGGTATCATCAAGGAAGTCAATCTTTTATCAGTAGTAGAACAAAAGAAAGAGTTAGAAAAACTAGCGCCAGAATTACTAGAAGAAAAGCCAAAAGAAAAACAAGATCTAAAACCACTACCTAATGCAGAGGGCAAGATAGTCTTCCGAATAGCGCCCGAACCGAGCAAGTACCTTCATGTGGGTCACGCGTTAATTTTCATGATCCAAAACCTGTACGCAAAAAAGCACAACGGCACGCTCAACCTGCGCATAGAAGATACCAACCCTGAGAAGAGCGAAGAAGAGTTCCTTAACGCCATGAAAGAAGACCTGGAATGGTTGGGATTGCGTTTTGACAAGGAAATAGTGGTAAGTGATCACTTAGAGATATTTTACACTTACGCAGAAAAGCTCATCAAGACAGGAGGGGCGTACGTGTGTAGTTGCAGCCAAGAAGACATCAAAACCTTACGCATGCAAAAACGAGCCTGTCCTTGCCGGCAAAACAACAGCATGGACGAGTGGAAGAAGATGTTAGACGGTTCTTACAAAGACGGAGAACGCATACTACGCTTGGTGGGGGACATGCAAAGCAACAATGGGGTGCTACGAGACCCCATCATTTTTCGGCTGAGCAGCACTCCTCACTACAAACAAGGCGACAAGTTCAGAGTGTGGCCAACCTACGACTTTGAGAACGCGATAGCCGACTCTCACTGGAAGACCACCCACGTCATCAGAAGCAAAGAGTTTGAGCTACGAGAACCCTTACAAGAGATCATACGCGAACGTCTAGGGTTGAAAGGACCCACTACCTTAGAAATTGGCAGATTCCGCATTAGCGGAGCAGAAACGCAAGGTAGGGTTATCCGAGCAATGATAGATAAGAAGGAAGTGACCGGCTGGGACGATCCACGATTGGTAACTGTGAAGGCTATTCGCAGAAGAGGATTTGTGAAGGAAATGATACAAGAGTTAGCGTTAGTTGTGGGATTAGGCAAAGCAGGAGGTGCGATTGACATTAAGACATTAGAGGGTATCAACCGCAAGATAGTAGATCCTATAGCACCTCGCTTCTTTTTCATCAGCGAACCCACACTCATCACTATTGAAAATGCTCCAGAAAAAAGCGTGGAGTTAGACCTGCATCCTGACGCTAAGAAGGGCGGGAGGAGAATGCAGACCACGAACGCGTTCATGGTGGAAAAGAAAGATCTGGAACGCCTTGAGGATGGTCAAGAATATCGATTGATGGATTGTTTAAACTTTAAGAAGGAAGGGACAAAATTTGTATTTACCTCAGAAACCAACAAGGAGTTCACCGGCAAGCAACGCATTCACTGGCTGCCAGCAAGAGAGAATGACAAGGCAAGTGTGATGATGCCTGACGCAAAAATAGTGCATGGCCTTGTAGAGAAAGGAGTCAGCAGTCTGAAAGAGGGAGACATTCTACAGTTCGAACGTTTTGGATTCTGTCGCCTGGACAGCAAGAATGAACTACAATTTAGGTATACACACACTTAGAGTAATTGCCGCACTCGAAGTTGTAGCGCGGGTTGGGATTGATTGTGCTCCAATACTTGTGCTTGCAATGTTGCGATCCTTTCATCCTTCGGCCCAAAAATGTCGCTATAGCTTTGTAGGGCCCCATAATGCTTGAGACGCGGCATCTCAACCTCACCTAGAATGACGTCTTGCTTGGTTCCTTCGACTGCAACTGCCGTCTTCATAAAGTCACCCTGCGCTTTGAACTGATAGCTGTGGCTCTCCTTAGGGTTGCTAGGGTCAACCGCGGTAATCTGCATGGAATGTCCGTCCTTCAGGGCTTGTTCCATTATCAGTCTTGAACCTGGCTCCCACACATCATCAATTGTGTCGTACCCATAGTTTCCTCGATCTATGCTTACTATTTGGAGTTCAACACGATATGCGTTCTCTTTGTACTTTCCTATGGATCTTGCCTCTGTAATGTTACAATCGTACTGGTGATTGTGCTGTTGGACAACTTCTAAAGTAGATAGAAGCTCTTCCTTGGTGAGGCCTATAAGCTCGCGTCCTTCTGTTTGGTCCTTCACATCCCAGCCCATGGTGACGCTTCCCTCCCAGTGCTTGCGCAGGTATCCTAGGAAGGGTTTTAGATTCTTTCCTTGTCCTGCTACAAAGCGCACTCGGTACAAACACGGAGCTTCCCCATTTATGTCGGTGGAGGCGTGTACGTCTGCAAGGTGCTCGTTTGGCGTAAAGCTTGCCAAATCATCCAGTGTACTGGGTAACGACGCCCAGCTTTCCTCTCGTATGGCATGTCGATTTTGGATGCCCTTGCGGGTACGGTCATATCGTTCCTTTCTTGCATCCACATCTTCAACTGAGAAACTATTAGTTTTACCAATAACTCCCAATGCCGTGTGTTTGGATAACCACGAAGGTCCCACGTGCAAAACGTGCTCTGGCTTAGCATAGACATCTTGAGCGGTGATTACATCCTCAACATGGATGCGCAATGCTTTATCGTTTTTTTCCTGCCAGCTCTCCATCATGTCAAGCAAACCTTGCCATGCTTCAGATCCTGGTTTTCCTGGAAGCATACTGAACGTGCAAGAAGAGAGCACTTCTGAGGGAGCTCTTTGCAGATACCTTCGCATGTGCAGGGTTTCAGTAGATTCCCAACCATGAGGTTTGACCATCACACCTATGGCTCTTCCTTCTTGTTTCGCAGTGCGGTAAGCCTCTAGAGAGTCAGGATGGATTAGGTCTTCATCGGACTTGTCTGCTACTTTGGAAACTAAATCTTTGATCTCTTGCACCATTTCCGGTTCAAAGTACAAACAATCCTCTCCCTTGATGGCGCGCTCAAGATGCTCCCAAGGAATTTTGCCTCTCACATTCTCAGGCACTAGTTTTTGTGCTTCTACCAATTCTTGCAAGTCCTTAACACAACTACCCCCATAGAGTGCTGAGAATTCTAAAAAACTCACAGCCGTTTCGGGAATGTCTGCTATCGCTTCATGAACCCTTTGGACGGTATATAGGTGAGGGAGGTCTGCAATCGCTTCCAGCTGCCCGTGCATTGCAGTAAGATCGATAGTCCCCCCTAGTTCTACATGCGTGGTTTGGAATTCGGGGCGAACATAACATCTTCCTTTTTCCTCTCTTGCTTTGTTTACTAGATTGGTTAATGATTTTGTTCCCTCAACCTCAACTCCGTACTCTTCGTCCATCTCTGCCTGTTTCGCGGCGGTATCGTCAACAATTTGGTGAGCAAAGGCATACACTTCGTCTACCTTGTCATTCAAGCGTTGGTCGATCTTTGGTGGGCGCTTTCGCAGGTGTATCTTACGTAAGAGCGCATCCAAACCATTTGGCCCGGCTATCTTGATGGAATTGGTCATCCTTTGTTCTACCACTTGCTGCCATCCAGGCATGCACAACAATGAGGCTTTCTCAATGAAATCCCTCATAACGCTTGTGAAGCCTCCAATCTTTCTGCTTCCTCTTGGTAGGCTGCAGGTTGGGTGTAGCTGATGTTTGCCTTTTTGGTTACATCTGGACGTTCAAAGGTGTAGATCTCGCTCATGACGCTTTCGCCTCGGATAGTGCAGAGAAGTTCACCGCTGAACACTTTGAGGCCGGTAACCGTTTTGCGTAACTGTTTCAGGTAGGGTGTCAATTGTGCAGGCTCAACATCCTTGAAATCTCCCTTGCGTAGGGTAGCATACACATCCTTGATGGCTGCGGATACGCCTGGTGAGACGTACGTGTGACCATTAAGATCTTTCATCTTGAATCCTAGGTCTTCTACCTCAAATCGTACGTTTCGATCCCTGGCTAGTTGGTGCAGGTAGGTAAAGGCCGTGCTCAGTTCAGTGCCGGGATGTCTGAAATCCTCATAGCTAGAAACGGTGTTGAGCGCTTTCTCTAGTTTGGTAGGTGTCTTTCCACGCCTGTGTGCGACTCCCCGTTCCACAATGCCTAACGTGTTGTAGGTCTCGGCTATGCTGCCTAATTCTTCTTTATACTCGTTGAAGTCTTTGCCGTTCATGGTTTCCCGGATTTTCTTTGCCTCTAACACGTGGCACTGGCCTACCCTTTCTATAGCCGCATCAATATTCTCTACGTCGTCGTTCTTGAACACCACGTCCTCCGCAAGCATGTAATCCTTGCGCATGATGGCGGATGCTTCTAGAGTTTCAGCAGTCACACCATCTTGCGCCTCGACCTTTTGGTGTAGTTGGACTTGCTTGAGTAACAACGCAGCGTTTTGATACCATGCCAATGACTCCTTGAGTGGTACGTTGCGTATGGCACTGATTCTTCTGGAGAATCCTTCTCGTTCGTTCACCGGAAGCAAGATGCCCTGTCTCTCAAATCCTTGATCAACAAGTTGTCGTAGCATCTCGTACTGTTCAAAGTCCGCGATGGGTGCTGCTTTGCACGCCACCTTACGGGTGCTTGCTTGTGCGTCTTCCATTTGTTGATGTATGACGCCTCCGCATGTGTCTCGTAATAACGTCAACAACTTGTTTGCTTCTTTGAACTCATCATGTTTTCCTAGATATTCGTTGCTGTTGTGAGTGTTGAAGCTCATTCGTCCTTTGCGGTATCCTTTGAACATGGCTTGTTTGTACAAGCTGAAGAGCTCTCCACTTGTGAGCCTTTTCTTGGCGAACTTTTCCGCCACAGTCATGTGGCTACCATCCTGTTTGGTGTCCTGTTCTTCATGGAATTCTTCCAAGGGGTTGTTTTCGTTTTTTTGGTGGAAGATCTCAGGGTTGAGTAGACGGTACCGTTCAAAGGGTGCAGATACGTCAACATCCTTGCCCCAGTATTCAAGAACAGGATGGTCTTCAAGGGTTGAAACCCATGCTGCGTCTTGCTTGAGCAGCTCAATCCGTCCGTCTTCTTCTGGCCGGGCTTCCATGATGATGGCTTGCAACATGCTCATATCTTCTGTTGTACATGTGGCCGGACTGTTTTGGTATCTTAACCACGCGGTTAGCACGTGAGGGTTGGTGAAGAGTTTGTCAGCAGGTTTGTCTCCTGACCTTTTCTTGTGCATCTCTGCGTACAGCCAGTTCATGGGGCTGCTTCTCTCGCTGTCTTCTCCTTCCATGGCTGCGAGCAAGTACTCGATGCCTGACCTTTCGTGATCTTCTATGCCGTCGGCATGTCTTAGCATACTTAGTGCTTCTACAAAATTGTCTGCGTAGATGCCGTGCCGATTGAGCAGCTCTTTGGCTTCTTCAGTTAGCCCTCTTTTCTGCTCTTTCTCTACTTCTTCTGCTCTCTTCCTCTGGACTCGGATTCTCTGTGCAGTGTCTTCCTCAAAATCGCGATAGTTAGGATCGCCTAAGGAGGCGAGTAATGCAGGCAGGCCCATCTCACTTTTATGCCGTCTTGCATCTACGTGGATGATGTCGTTGCCCAATAACAGACTTCCTCCACACTGTTTGTATTGGTATGGTGCGCCAGCTACCGTTTTTTGGACGTCTCCATCTTTTGTTTCATAGTAGACATCAACATAGTGGCCAAATCGTAGCGATCTTCCAGTGATGCTGGTTCCTAGTTTTTCTCCTGCCTTCTTGGATACTGGAGGTTGGGAGAAGTCCATGTGCACGCTTCCCCCTATGAGTGTGCCATCTTCCAAAACTTGGTTTGCTAGCTCATCCTGTCTTTGCTTATTGTTGTATTCGTTATGGGTAAAATTGATCCCTTTCCATCCTGCGGCTATGAATGCAAAAATGTTCTTCATGGCGCTCGTCCATGCTGTGTTGCCTGTCTGGCGACAATGGCTGTAGAGGTCGATAAGGTTTCTATTGGCTCGAGTTCGCATGTCTGTGGTCATCTTGGCCATGAGAATCTCGATTGGTCGTACTTCTTTTTCTGTGATGTCAAATCTGCCTGCTAATTGTTGTCTTATGTTCCTGATTTCTCGTAGTTCTGGCATTTTTTTGCTCCTCCTATTGTGCCTTGTCGACTTATAAACATTGACGAGGCTATGTAACATGTGTGAAAGGGCCCCTATAACCATTATCCCCCCACCGGAGGGGGAAGATATATAAAGAGAGGATCTCTTAGCCACCTATGGATATTCCTCTACTTACCACTGGAGAAAGCAAGGTCTACCAAGCGTTGGTAGAGCTAGGAAGTAGCACAATAGGTAACATCATCTCCCACAGCAAAGTCAGCCACTCAAAAATCTATGACATCCTCAAAAGACTAGAAAGTAAGGGGTTAGTCAGCAGAATCACAAAACAAGGGAGAATGGTCTTTGAAGCAGCACCCCCATCAAGACTCACGAGCTTGGTGAAGGAGCAACAACAAACTCTAGAAGAGCACAAGCAAACCCTACAAACACTCATCCCCGAGTTGGAGGGCCGCAAAGAGAATCTTCCCAGCGCACACATCTTCCGCTCCTTTGAAGGGATTAAAGGCATGCAAGCAGTGCTGGATGAAGTTCTGGGCAGTCTCAAAAAGGGAGACGAAGTGTGCATCCTGGGGACGCCCAAACGCATTGTGATGGAGAGTGGAGGCTTTCTAAAGGAGTGGCAACAACAAAGAATAGAAAAAAAGATACCGTGCAAGATACTCGCAGATCCTGATGCCCCCAGCTGGAAGGAAGATTGGTGGGCAAAAAGCAAGAAAGACAAGCTAACCCTCACAAAAAGAGGTCAAGCACCTGCACCAAGCTTCTTAGTCATCACCAAAGACCGCGTAGCAACAATCTACTATGCCGGAGCCATACTAAGCGTGTTAATCCACCATCCTGACATTGCCAAGCGTTACCAAAGCATGTTCAAGCAATTGTGGGCGTAACTTCTTAAGGTAAGCGTAGGTATGACTAACGTGAGATTATTCATCCTTTCAGACATCCATGCCAACCTGAGTGCCCTCCATGCTGTGGCAGATCACATGATAGGACAAGGGCTAAACACTAAAACTCCGATTATGTACCTAGGCGACCTCGTAGGGTATGGTCCCTTTGTGAATGAGTGTTGCGACTGGATCTTTGAGAACAGCAAACTAGTCCTACCCGGAAACCATGATGTGGGCACAGTAAAATCATGGCACGAAGCTCATGGAGGACCAGAGAAGCCCATGTCGAGTAACGTGCCTGCAGAGTTTGCGATAGGTTACGCTGCAGATAACCTACGTCCAGACAACATGGATCGATTGAAAACCTTGGTTGCAGGACCTTTTGGCACTGTCGCGGACAACATTGTTTTTGCCCATGCCAATCCCAAGGATCCCGAAGGCATGCGTTACATCAATCACGTAGATGACGCCAAGGATACTTTTTTTAGAACAAAAATCAAACAAGCACACTGCTTTGTCGGCCACACGCACATACAACAATTGTACTTCCAAGAGCCTGGAGGGCCAGTTGCCAACTGGATATTTGCGGACGAGCAAACCGAAGAGGTAGCTGTCAAAGGTCTGCGTACAATCACCGTTGTGCCTAGCGTTGGCCAACCAAGAGATCGAAGACCCCAAACAGGCTACGTTGTCTACGACACTGAAAAAGAAACCATCACCATCCATCGTATTGGCTATCCCATCGAAGACCAACAAGCTAGCTTGCGCAATGCAGGATTTCCAGCCTCGCTCGCATCACGACTTGAGGATGGAATCTAAGCATCAACCTTTTTAAACAACCCTACCTCTGCTTTCACCATGTATGAGCCCATCAAGGTGGAAACCTCCATCCTGGAATGGTGGAAGAAAAACAGCATCTACCAAAAAAGCAAGGACCAAGGTAAAGGCAAGACCAAGTTCTACTTTCTAGAGGGGCCTCCCTACACTTCCGGCAACATCCATCTAGGAACGGCGTGGAACAAGAGCATGAAGGACATGGTGCTACGCTTCAAACGCATGGCCGGCTTTGAGGTGTGGGACCGCGCAGGATATGACATGCATGGCCTACCCACCGAACACAAGGTACAAGACAAGTTCCAAGTAAAACTCAAAGAAGAAATCATACAGTTTGGTGTGGCCAAGTTCGTCCAAGAATGTGAGAAGTTCTGCCTAGAGAACATGCACACCATGAACAAAGACTTCACACGTTTAGGCGTGTGGATGGACTTTGAAAACGCGTACATGAGCATAACACCAGAATTCATAGACGGAGTATGGTGGATGATCAAGAAAGCACACGAAAACAAGCGATTATACGAAGGATTACGCACGATGACCTGGTGCAGCCACTGCGAGACAAGCGTTGCAAAACACGAGCTCGAATACGAGGAAGTAACCGACCAAAGCATCTACGTGAAGTTTCCATCAGACGAAGAAAAAACGTACTACGTCATATGGACCACCACACCTTGGACCATACCCTTCAATCTTTGCATCATGGCAAACCCTACCATAACCTACGCCAAAGTACAAGTAGGAGATGAGGTATGGATCATGGCCAAGGAGCTAGCCACCAAGGTTGCTCCAGAAGGAAAAATCCTAGAAGAATTTGTGGGCGCAACATTAGAAGGGAAGTCCTACACCCACCCACTCAAAGACAAGGTAGAATACGCGCCTCTGAAGAAGAAGTCACCCAAAGTACACACGATCGTCATGTCAGACCAGCATGTCAACCTGGAGCAAGGCAGCGGTCTTGTACACTGCGCACCCGGAGGCGGACCTGAAGATTACGAAGTAGGGCATCAAAACGGCATACCTCCCTTCAACACGCTCAACGAACAGGGAAAGTTCACCACATTCTTCAAAGGATGGAAAGCAAGAAAGGACGACAAGCTCTTCACTCAGGAGCTAGACCATAAAAGTGCTCTAGCCAAGACAGAAAACTACCCCCACGACTATCCACACTGCTGGAGATGCCACCAACCCGTCATCTTCCGAACAACCAAGCAATGGTTCTTCTTGATGGAAGATCTCAAAGAAAAAGCACTAGAGGCCAACAACCAAATAGAATGGCAACCGCAAGCAGCCAAGAACGCCTTCCATTCGTGGCTAGAAAACCTACGAGACAACAGCATTACAAAGCAAAACTTCTGGGGAACACCCCTACCGGTATGGCGTTGTGAAAAATGCCAAAAGTACGATGTTATAGGCTCAATCAAGGAAATAGAAGAGAAAGCGAACACCAAGATAGCAAACGCACACAAACCATGGATAGATGAGATAACCTACCCCTGCGAGTGTGGAGATACGAAAAAGCGGCTACCAGACATCATAGACGTATGGGTGGATGCAGGTTCAGCAAGTTGGAACTGCCTCGACTTCCCAAAACGAGAAGATCTCTTCAAAGAATGGTGGCCAGCCGACTGGATCATTGAGGGTAAAGACCAGATTAGAGGATGGTTCAACCTGTTAATGGTGGCAAGCATGATCACCATGGAAAAGCCTTCCTTCAAGAAAGTGTACATGCACGGATTTGTCCAAGATAGCAAAGGAAGGAAAATGAGCAAGAGTCTAGGTAATTACATCTCACCAAGTGAAGTAATAGACAAGCACGGCGCAGACACGTGGAGATACTACGCCATAGGCTGTGCTGCACCAGCACAAGACATGATGTACAATGAGCAAGATGTGCTATTGAAGTACAGAAATCTTGCCGTACTCTGGAATCTACACAGCTACATCCTCCAACTACGCAAAGAGGTCGAGCCCTCGGAGGTGCATGACGGCGCAGAAGAGCGCTACATCTTAAGCAGACTCCACTCCACCATCCAAAACGTCACCAAAGATCTTGAGACCTACCGTCTACCCTCCATACCGCAACATTTGGAGAGCTTCTTCCTCGAACTCAGCAGAGACTACGGACAGTGGACAAGAGATCGTGCCTCGGGAAATGATGAAGGCAAGTCACAAGTTCTTGGCGCGTTGTACACAAGCTTCCTACCCTTACTGAAAATGTTTGGCACGGTAGCACCCTTCATAAGCGAAAGCATCTACCAAAATCTTAAGGGACCGTTCAACCTCAAGGAAGAAAGCCTCTTCCTTCACGAATGGCCAGCCCACGAGCAGGACAAGATAGATCCTGCACTAGAATCACAATTCGCCACCGCCAAAAGCATCATCGCAGGCGCACTAGCCGTCAGAGACAAGCTAGGCAAGGGATTGAAGTGGCCATTGCAAGAGTTAGTCATCACCGGAGACAAGGAAGCATTAGAGCAAGCAAAATTGAGCGAAGACCTCATCAAGCAACAAGTCAACGTAAGAGAGATACGCTTTGAGCCTGCGCTAGCAGGATTGAAAGCAACGGTGAAAGCAAACTTTGGCACGATCAAGAGAGATTTTGGCAAGGACAGCGCAGCCATAATAGCCAAACTTGCACAAGAGCTATCCTCTGCAGACATCTACGACCGCGTACAGCAAAACAAGGTCAAGGTACAAGAATTCCAACTCGTCAAAGAGCACTTCCTTCTGGAAAGGATAGTGCCTAAACCGTTCACCGAGGCAAGCTGGAGCAAAGGACACGTCTACTTAAACAGCGAGGTGAGCGAAGAACTAGAAACAGAAGGCTTTGCCAGAGAGATCATGCGACGCTTCCAAGTGTTACGAAAAGAAGCAGGCCTCACCAAAGACCAAACCATAGAAGCACACATCCAAGCAGACAAAAACATGGTAGAACGACTCCAACATCAGCACGTGCAGATAGCGGAAAAGGTCGGAGCAAAAACAGTGACCCTCAATACAGATCCAGTCAATTACCCTCACAAGGCTGACCAAAAAATAAAGGGAAAGGAACTCACATTATACATACAACCATGAAAGTAGAGGAACTTCTCAAGGAAAAAAACGTTGCATACCGTCTCATCAAGCTAGCAGACAAGGCAGTCTCTGTTGAGGATGTCATGCGGCACGTCCAAGAAAAGATGGATGTGAATGAAATCTGCAAAACCATGGTGGTGACAGATGGAAAAGATAGCTACGCACTCATGCTTAAAGGAAAATCAAGAGTGGATCTTGCCAAAGCCTCAGCAGCGATAGGAACAAAGGTACGTCTTGTTCCATTCAACCAAGTAAAAGAGGTTGTTGGTCTAGAACCCGGCTGCGTCTGCCCACTACTACTAAAGATCCCTCTCTACGTCGACAGGCAAGTCTTTGTAACAGAAAAAATCAATTTTGGAAGCGGAGATTTGCTCTATGGCATAGAGATAGCCAACAAAGACCTCGGCAAGGCAGCAGACTACACTGAAGCAGACCTGGCTGAATAGCACGCATAGAAAGGTATATAAAGGAATTACCAAGGGAATAAGTCATGTTTCAAGTTTTCATGGTGATCAAGCACATCCAAGTTCGAAAAAAGAACAAAAAACAGCTTGAAAAAATGCTCAGCCCTGTCAGACAGCGCAATGAGTGGGTGTGGGTGCTAGCCATCGTTGTTCTCTGCGCGCTTATGCTCCTACTAGCAAGATAATGTACGAACCACAAGAGGATTCCTACCTGTTAGCCAAGTATGTAAAGAAACTAGCCAAAGGAAAAGTGTTAGACATTGGCACAGGAAGCGGGATCCAAGCAAAGGCAGCAGTAAAATCTGGAACAACAGTAACCGCCATAGACCGATTCAAACAAAAACCTTTCACCCACACCAAAATACAATACAAACAAAGCAATCTGTTCTCGAACGTGCGAGGAAAGTATGACACCTTAGTGTGCAATCCACCCTACCTGCCACAGGAAGGGAAGAAACGCCACGTAGAACTAGAAGGAGGTAAGAAAGGTTGGGAGTACATCAAACGTTTACTAAACAAGCTGCACGAGCACCTCAATCCCAAAGGAAAGCTACTTTTGGTTTTTTCATCCCTTACTGACAAAGGATTGGTGGATGAGCTCATACACGAACAAGGCTACATACGCGATCTACTAGAAGAAGAGAGCATGTTCTTTGAGAAGCTATACTGTTATGTGATATACCGACCAGCATGGTGGCTACAACTTAGCCAGAAGGGCATCACAGATATCACGCACTGGATGAAAGGAAAGCGAGGCAGGATCTTTACTGGCAAATACAAAGGCAAAAAGGTGGCCATCAAGGTAAAGCACGAAAAGGTAGATAACTCTACTTTGGCAAAAGAAGCAAGATTTTTGAAGCTTGCCAACACCAAAGACATTGGTGCACGATTCGTGATGTCCGGCACGCAGTACGTCGTGTACGAGTTTGTACCTGGAAAGGTGTTCAAGGAGACCCCTATAACCAAGAAAATACTAGTAAATCTCTTGCAACAATCGCGTCAACTAGATTTGCTCGGATTTAGCAAGGGAGAGATGCTCCGCCCGTACAAGAACGTGATCATCAATAAAGGCAAGCCCGTGTTGATAGACTTTGAACGATCCAAACCAGAAAAACGACCACAAAACGTAAGCCAGTTTTGCTCATATTTGGAGAACCGTCACAAGATCCCACTCAGAAAAGAAACAAAAGCGTACAAAGATAATCCTTCAGACAAGACGTTTACAACTATCAGTACTCGCGTGAATCAACAGAGTCCTCGAAACTAGGACCCTCGCTCGGAGACCAAGTATTCTATCACGTAGAAGGAGGGCTAACCCGTATCAAGGACAGAATTTTGTCTACCGAGACACGTTCACAAAACGAGGAGTAACCACTGCGTACCGCAACAAGGCCAACGAGACGTGGCTACAAGCGTACATGTTTAACGATCCTGCCATCAACGTTCTTGACAGGTTTGCGCAAAAAATTCGGCATACAACTCTTGAAGTCGTGATCGAATATCTTCCCGACAAGCTTAAGCCCTCCAAGACCGAACCACCCAAAGCCAAAAAACCTGGCATCTAGGCCAAAAAGCTTTTATAACAATTTATCTGCCAGCGTCGTGTGGGGTTAAGATCGGTCTATGTAAGCGTAAGCTTACTCTGCCTAGTAGTATTCGGCATAATTAGTGTTCTCAATCCCAGCATAACAGGATTGGCAAGCTACGCACCCGAAGGAAGAGTGAGCTTGCTAGATTTCTTTCCCAACACCACAGAAAACACTACTTTTGCGGTAACAAGTACGGAACAAGCCAGCATAGAGGGATTAACACTCATCGTGACTGCTGAAAGCCTGGTGACACGGCAAGCAAGCGTCAAGGTGATGGCCACCACCCTAGACAAGACAGAAATCCAAGACGTAGTGGTGAGCCTCGCAAAACCACCAAAAAAACAAGTGGATGAAATAGTCTTACAAGAGTTGCGCTCAAAAGGATACTCAAGAGTCATAGTCAAGCTCAAAAAGAAGGAGTTAGGAGCAGAACAGCAAGAGCTCAGGGTAGACAGCATCAAACAAGGACTCATCGAAAAGGGAGCCATCGCAGAAGAGTGGGAGTTTGATGAGGCTGTGGACCTGGAGGATGGCTTTGCCGGCTACATCACAGATGCAGGTATAGAAAAGCTAGAATTAGACCCTGATGTGGAAGAAATCATCACCGATCGCCCGGTAAGCGCGTTTCTACAAGATTCCAAACATCTGACAGGAAGCAAATACGCCAACCACATACTAGATCGAAGGAACACCACGGCAGGAACAGTGTGCATCATCGACACAGGCATAGACTACGGCCATGTAGACCTCGGAGGGTGTCTAGGAGAGGGCTGTCAGGTGATTGGAGGCAAAAACTTCTGTCCCAATGCCGAGTGCACAGGCAGTGATGACACTCCAGCAGATGGGCACGGTCACGGCACCCATGTTGCAGGCATCGTGGCCGGCACGCGCAACAATGGCATGGCACCAGGAGCTAAGCTAGTAGCCGTAAAAAGTTTGAACAATCAAGGTCAAGGCTACTACAGCACGGTAAGAGCAGGCATCGAGTGGTGCAGGAACAACAAGGAAACCTACAACATAACCGTCATCACCATGAGTTTGGGCGATGGGGGCGGCTACACGAGCAGCACATGCCCTAATGCCATTGATGAAAGCATCAACAACGCCAGCCTGGCTGACTTGTACCTCGTTGCTGCAACCGGAAACAACTTCCGAAAGAACGGCATTAGCTATCCTGCATGCCAGGGAAACATCACCAGCGTTGGCGCCACCACAAAGGCAGACAAAGTAGCAGGTTACTCTAACAGTGGAGGATTGCTCGACCTGTTAGCGCCCGGATCAAGCATCAACAGCACCAATCCAGGGGCAGCCTATGTCAAGCGCTCAGGAACTAGCATGGCAGCACCACACGTAGCAGGGATTGTGGCACTACTCAAAGGGTTGAACCTCACCAATGCAGAAGTGCTAAGCTTGCTCCAAGATACAGGAAAGCAAATCACAGACACCAACAGCATCACAAGAAGCAGAGTAAACGTTCTAGCTGCATTGCTCAGCCTTCACCACAACATCACCTTTGATGGCAACACCCTCACTCACGAGCACGGCAAGGTAAGCTACCCCGACCTAGCTAACCAGCAAGACATTGACCAATGTTTTGCCTTTGATGCAAGAAAGGTGCGCGTCAACTCCTCGTTATGTCCACACCTAAACGCTAGCGCCACCATCACCATCCCCACACCGTTCGCAGGCGCACGCCCACACGTACTTGTTGATGGTGTGAGCACGATCTGCGCTGCAGACACAGACCCTAGCTGTACTAACGCAACATTCGACGGAGAGAACCTAACCTTTGTAGTGTCCCACTTTAGCGAGTTTGAAGCAGTAGAGGCAGACATCACTCCTCCTAATGTTTCACTAACCGTGGATCCTGCAAGTGGCGAGGGTAACTTCACCATCCAAGCAACTGTCCAGGACAGCGAAAACGTAAGCGCGGTACAAGCTAACATCACGTTTGCCAATGGCACCACACAAACCATTGAAATGGTTCTTTCTGGAGACGTCTACCAAACAATTGTCGAACCTACCAAGACAGGAGTGCATAACATCACGATTTTGGCCAACGATTCTGACAACAATCTGAACCATAGCGTGGTGGCCAATTTTACCGTACAAGACGTCACGCCCCCTTCAGTAAGCATGAACTTAAGCAGCAATGAAACCAGCGCCACCAACATCACGGTAACAGCTCAAGTGACAGACAAACACAACGTGAGTAATGTGGTGGTGAACATCACATGGACAAACGGTTCAAGCGAAATACTCACTATGAGCCAGACCAACGATACCCACACCACCAACTTAGAAGCAATAGCCGCAGGCGCCCATACCGCATGGATACAAGCGAATGACACCAGCGATAACACCAACCACAGCATAAATGAAAGATTCGTGATCTTCGGTCCACAACCCCCAAGCTTTGTGAGCATCCTTATCGAGCCTGGTCAGGCCACCCAAGGAAGCTTGATCAACCTGACTGCAAACGTTACTAGCAACCTCAGTCTTGATAGCGTGGTGGCAAACGTCTCCCATCCTGATACCAATCAATCCATCATTCCCCTCGTAGGCGGAGAGGTCTACGTAGGCAACATAACTCCCAATGCAACAGGAACGTACACCGTACGCTTCGTTGCCAATGACACTGGCGGAAACACTAATGAGAGCTTGGCTAGCTTCAACGTTACTAGCGTTGATCCTCTGCCGAGGGTACACCTGGACGTCAACCCCACGATTGCGTTCAGGGCTGGTCAAGTTCTCATTACCGCCAATGTTACTGACGACAACCTAGACACCGTGCTTGCCCTCATTACAGGGGTAGAAAGTGCAACGTTGACGATGACTAACGTGAGTGCCAACTACACCACTACCTACACACCCTCCACTGTGGGAAGCTATCTCGTCACCATCTTCGCAAACGACAGCTTCAGCGTCAACGACTCGGTAAGCGTTTCTTTCACGGTGACCAACCAACCACCCAGAGCAATCACTGAACTTGGACACACTGGCGGAGGCGCGTATGACTCAGAGGACCTCATACTCACCGTGACAAGCACAGACCCAGAGAATGATTCACTACACAACATCACCACGTGGTATGTAGGAAGCACCCCTATCTTGGATTATAATATTCCGTTTGAGACATCACTAAGGGATTACGCAAGGAGCCACACGCTCACCGGAGGCAACCTAGTGCCAGGTAAGGTAGGTAATGCATACAACGCTAGTACATCGCTCACCTTGGACAACGCCACTCTGAACGCGATAGACTTCTGGGTTAACGTGTCAGACGGAGCAATTATTCTCCAGCACCCCAGATTGAACCTCACCACTAATGCAGGCCTCATGACGTTGGTGGTGAACAACTCACAAGTCACCAGACCCTATGTCCAAAACAATTGGACCCACGTCGCAATCATATGGTTAGACTCGTCCATCACGTTAGCTCTTGATGGGGTGTTTGCAGGCAACACCACACCCGAGACACAGACCCCTGGCGACGTAACTTTTAGTTTTGACGGCACTATTGACCAGTTACGCGTGTGGAACTCCCACACCAATGAGCAGATAATCCAAACTCGGTTGCGAGAGCAGTACGGTGACAACGCCCAACTCTTGGTAAGCGAACAGACCTCGGCTGTCCAGACCTGGACAGCCAACACTACCACCAATGACGGGTATGATGATAGCAACGCCACAATATCCAACGCACTAGGAATAATTGCTTCGCCCACGGCAAGTACGACTTCAAGCTCAAGCTCAGGAGGCGGAGGTGGCTTTGGCGGCAGTAGAGGGGGCAGCCAAGGAAAGACCCAGACGCCTCCAGCGTATGCAAGAACGCCTTCAGCAAGTGTCTCACAATCCTTAGCCGTGCGCAAAGAGACACAACAAGCAGCACAAAACGTACAAACAAAGGCGGATGAACCCGCTCCTGTAGAGGACAACAGCACGGTAGAGTTAGAAGCTCCCGTTCCCGTGGTCAAGCTGGAAAGCAAGGAACCCTTGTTCTGCGACAGCAAACAAAGAGTTCTGCGAATACTTTCCTTCCTTGTAGTGCTGTGTGCCTTCGGCAGTCTTGCCCTGGCACTGAAGCACAAGAATGCTCACAGCATTATTGCTGCCATCATACTATTGGGCGTGCTTGTGACTACCGCCTTCTACCACAGCAACTGCGGACGCACTCCCTACACACCTTATGCTGTGTTGACCATGGCTCTCTTCCTAGTAGCAGGCGCCTTTATTTTCAGAAAGAATGAACTACACCAAACGAGTGCACCTCTTGTGCAAGCAAATCCCAAAAGGAAAAGTTAGCACGTATGGTAGCCTAGCAAAGAAGTTGAAGAGTGGGCCACGAGCAGTAGGCCAAGCACTCAACAAAAACATTGACCCAAAAGTGCCATGTCACAGAGTGGTCATGAGTGATGGGAGCATTGGAGGCTTTCGAGAGGGTGTTCAAAGTAAGATCAAAAAGCTCGCTGCAGAGGGCGTGCACGTTTCTAAGGGTAAAGTGCTTGCCTCAGTCATCATTCCAGGTTAGCGAGGCACCACCCTCATTCGAACCTGGCCACGACCCGGTTTTCACTACGGGAAGTTCTCTAGGGTATCCCTCTTTCTTCTTCTTTCGTTGTAAGTTCTTGTGTACTCGTTTCTGTTCAGGAGTCATATTTGCTGTTCGATCGTCTGCCCTGCTTGAATACTTATGGTTGATCCTCAGAGAGTAGATCTCATTACCTTTCAGTTGGAAGTCCACACCCTCATTTCTCCACTTGACGAGTGGCACGATCTCCTTCTTGTCTGTCTTCTTTGTTGAAACTGGGGTCGGCACTGCCTTTTTTTTGGCCCTAGATACAAGCAATGTGGCACCTTCCAATGTCTTTACAAACCATTCAAGGTCACTGGCACCAAACTCAGGAGGTTCATATTGGGCACAGTAGTTCCTGATAGCCTTCCTTGACAAGGTGTACCTACGATTTTTTACAAGAAGTGAATGACCACCGTACGCATCACACGCATCATTTACCGCCTCCTCACTTATACCTGCGTAACTCATGTTTTCAATTAATCATCAAAAAAGGTCATGGAATCACTGCTTGCGCTCTTTGGAATGTTAACACCCACGCGACCACGAGGAACCATAGAATATCCTCCGCCGTTCCTTTTATCCTGGTTTTCTTTGTTGATGCTCGCCTTGGTACGATGTCTTTTCTCTTTAACCCCACCAAGAATGATGGTGCATCCAACGACCAATCCTACTAATTTATCATCCAAAGAAAGCACCTGCACTTTACATATGTTCTGGTCACCTGTGTATCTTCGTATTTTTTTCTTTACCCCTACTTCCTTTGGTGTACCTTGCAGTTCACCCTCTACGGTTACAGCATCTCCAACTGTGAACATATCAGTGCTTTCCTCTTCTCCGTACCATTCATCGACATATTGCCGTATGGCACGGTCAGTCATAGCAACAGGCAGGTCGTCATGTGCTGACATCCAGCCACCACTGAAGAGGCGGACCTCCTCAAGGAGTTCCTTTTGCCTTATTCCCTTAGGATAGTGTACATTTCGGTAGCATGACATGGATGTATCACACACTTGTGCTTTATAAATTCATTGCAGCAACATTTATAAGTCAGTAAAGGATTGTTATTCTCGACGAGAACGGCAAGTTTTCGATCACGTATTTACTATGGGAGATTACGGCGCAGAGAAGATCCAAGTCCTATCAGGACTGGAGCCAGTCAAGAAACGACCTGGCATGTTTATTGGCTCTACTGACGTGCGTGGATTGCACCACTTAGTGTGGGAGGCAGTGGACAACGCAGTAGATGAAGCTATGGCAGGTCATTGTACTGTAATCAACATCACCATCCAAGCTGATGGTGGACTATCCGTGTCTGACAATGGTAGAGGCATCCCTGTTGACATGCATCCAAAACATAAGGTATCTGCTTTGCAAGTTGTCATGACCGTGTTGCACGCAGGTGGCAAGTTCGACGAAGGAGCCTACAAGGTTTCCGGAGGACTTCACGGAGTGGGCATCAGCGTGACAAATGCTCTGTCCAAAAAGCTCATTGCTCAAGTAAAAAGAGACGGAAAAACTTACCAGCAAACCTATTCCAAGGGCATTCCTGACGGTCCTGTAACAGAAAAGGAAGGTGCAGAAGGCACCGGCACCAAAATCACGTTCTACCCAGACCCAGACGTGTTTGAAACAATAGATTTCTTGTACGACACCATCGCTACACGCTTACGAGAGATGGCCTTCCTAAACGCAGGCCTGACCTTGAATGTTAAGGACGAGCGAAAGGATAAGGATGAGAAGTTTCTGTACGAAGACGGTATCAAAGCCTTTGTTGCCTACCTCAATGAGGGCCAGCAAACAGTACACGAACCCATCCACTTTATCAAACAAAAAAACAACGTAGATGTAGAGGCTGCAATACAGTACAACAAAGGATATGTCGAAACAATCCACACGTTTGCCAACAACATCAACACAATAGAGGGCGGAACACATTTAACCGGCTTCAGAACAGCACTCACAAGAGTGCTGAACAACTACGCAACCAAACACAACACCCTGGCAAAGGATGTAACATTAACAAGCGAAGACTTCAAAGAAGGATTAACCGCCGTCATCAGCGTACGGTTACAAGAACCCCAATTTGAGGGACAAACAAAGACCAAATTAGGCAACAGCGAGGTAAAAGGCCTAGTAGAGAGTGCCACCCAGGAGAGTCTAGCTAGCTTTTTGGAAGAAAATCCTACCATTGCCAAAGGTATCGTAGGCAAGTGTGTGGATGCAGCCAGAGCAAGAATCGCTGCACGCAAAGCAAAAGAGTTAGTGCGCAGGAAAGGAGCACTAGAGTCAGGAGTGTTGCCAGGAAAGCTCGCAGATTGCAGTTCCAAAGAGGTTGACAAGTGCGAAATCTTCCTAGTAGAGGGAGATTCTGCAGGCGGCAGCAGTAAGATGGCCAGAAACAAAGAATTCCAGGCAGTGCTACCGTTACGAGGAAAGATATTGAACGTCGAAAAGGCCAGATTGATCAAAATACTACGAAATGAGGAAGTGTTGAAGCTCATCACTGCCATAGGTATAGGTATTGGTGAAGAACTAGACATGACCAAGCTACGATACGGCAGAATCATGATCATGACGGACGCAGACGTGGATGGTAACCACATCGCATGCTTATTGTTAACCTTCTTTTACCGCCACATGCGACCCTTAATCGAGCAAGGCAAGGTGTTCCTAACAATGCCGCCATTGTACAAGATCACCAAGAACAAAAAAATACAATACGCCTACAACGAGGATGATAAAGATCGAATATTGGAAGAGATAGGCAAAGAAGTGGGCTTACAACGCTACAAAGGACTAGGAGAGATGAACCCTGAACAGCTATGGGAGACAACCATGGATCCAGACGTAAGAATGGTCAAACAAGTCACAGTAGAGGATGCAGTCATCGCTGACAGAGTGTTCAGCATGCTCATGGGTGACGATGTGGAGCCAAGAAGAAACTTCATTCTAGAACACGCAAAAGAAGTTACTGATTTAGACGTGTGATGTGGCAACAGAATCTGCACACCGCAGAATCGCACGTACAGAGTTCGCCATGTACTTGTTTTTCGTATCAGGCAGCGACTCTAGGTGGTGGCGCCAGACGTTGTACCCTACTTTGATAACCTCAATTGCGTCCCCACGAGAAAGTCTCTCGACAATGAGGGTGTCAGACTTCCGAACACCATGGTCTTGGACAAGATCAACAACAGTGCTTAAGGGATACTTCAACTCGCCACTCTGACGAGCGAGGTACACAAAGCCTCCTCTGAAATGCTTTTGTCCACGGGCCTGTTCCAGCGATAAAGCCAGCTCGTCCCTTCCCTCACACACAAAATCATTGCTGAAGTAACCCGCATCCAAGCGTAGGAAAGATTGGGGACCTTCATCGTTGCGCCAGCGAATGCACGCGTTACCTCGCAGGGTTCTAACCGTAAACTCCTCCCTTGATCTAACTGCCGCCACCTGTGGCTCAGTCAGGGATTCTGCCAAATGTGCATGTTCCTTGTACTGAAGAAGATGGGCAGGTAGTTCGTCCCCGCCCCTTGCGTGTTCCAAAAAGTCAATCGTGATCTCCAGCGCCTCATCAAATGTGAATTCTGTGTGTAGATAAGGAACGATTACTCGCTTTCGATCTCCCGCTATATCATCACAATAGGACGCAACACGCACTGCCATACATGCACTGGTGAAGAAACGCATAAAAAGGTTTGCTTGTTACTCGCATCCGAAACGTTACAAAAAGCGAAAAGTATTAGTACTAGTACCTCTTAAACCGGCCCATAGGGGGGATGCTGTATGTGGGAACAGAGAAAAAGCAGATTCTTAGAAAGTGGTGACCGATTTGCCTACTGGTTTGATCCAGCAAATAAGCAGTCAGCACGTCAACAAGAGGGAGGACAGCGACAGCTCAGCTTCTTCCAACATGGCGTCATGCCTCCACGGCCCAAAGTACGACCAAAAAGCATGCAAAAACTGCCGCACACAAACCAGACCGTTCTTGATGGTGCATGGCAAGCTACTGCTTGATAACTTTTGTGTCAGGATGATAGGAGTACCAATAACATCTAAGTACACGACAGTCTTTCCTCAAGCAGACTCGTACGGTACTAACCCTTCAATGAGCATTCTACCTAACATGGAAAGCTCTATGGCGGTTCTTCCTTTCGCCTCTCGTGTCTCCACCAAGCCCAAATTCAGCAAGCCCTCGCTCTTGAAATTGCCATTCACATGATAGCTGATCAATGGCAGGCTCATCTTGGCCTTTTTGCTAAGATCATCCAACGATTGACAGCACGTCTTATCCTTTGCTAATAATTGTAGGATTTTTAGTTTTTTGTCGCTCAACATTTTATAGTACGAAAACTTGAGCACCGGAAGCAACATTGCTTTGCCGTTGTTCACGCTAAACGCTTTTAGTCCGTTAACAAACGCTGCAGAGGTTGCAGCACAAGTGGTTATCTTGTCTCCAGTAGCAGTATTAATGATTAGTTCTTTTCCTTTGAGTGCGTGGCTGAGCTCGCTAATCTTCCTAAACATGCTCTCCCATATATCTCCTTCTAACGTGGTTATCGTACAGGGTATGCTAAAGCGTTCTAGATCCTTTTTGGTCTTCTCTGCTAAGGCTTTCTTAGACTCAGGAGCCAAGAGTATGATTTCGTTAGTGAGGAACTCTCTTATCCCTATAAAGAGAGCCTCCATGTTGTCTCCGACCGGTGCAAGAACCACATATCTCATACAGTATAACAGCAACGCACGCTATATAATATTGATGTTTAAATAATTAAAGAAAAAGTTTAACCTTAAGAAATAGGTTATTACGGGTAGCTTTATATTCACATAGACGGACCGATCACTATGCACAAAAAAGAGATGGTAAAATTTGGATTGCTAATCCTGCTGATAGCAGCGGCAGTCTACATCTTCCGCTTTACATCTCTGGCTGACCAACTCAGCTACACCTCGGTAAAGGCCTTTGTTGAAAGGTTTGGGGTATGGAGTTGGGCCATCTTCATCATCATATACGCAGCCTTAGTCACCGTCTTTGTTCCTGGTACAGTGATGAGTTTTGCCGGTGCGATCCTGTTCGGTCCCTGGCTCGGCACATTATTGAACGTTGCAGGCGCGACATCAGGAGCAGTCGTTGGATTCTTCATCTCCCGTCTCCTAGGAAGAAAGTTCGTCCAAACACTGATCGAAGGAAAGATGGACAAGTTCGAGAAAATGGTGCACGAAAACGCCTTCAAAGGTGTTCTTTTCGTCCGCATCGTACCTCTCTTTCCTTATGTTGCCATCAACTACACAAGCGGACTGCTCAAAATGCATTTCAAAGATTACTTCTTTGGCTCATTGATAGGGATGATTCCAGGAAGCTTTGCCTACACCTTCCTCTTCGCAAGTCTTGGAGAGCAAGCGCTCACTGAGGGCATCACCTTACAAAGCTTGCTCACCCCATCCATACTAATACCTATTGGAGTGTTTGCGCTCTTGATCGCCATCCCAATCATACTCAAAAAGAGGGCAAAACTATGACACATGACGTAATAGTGATCGGAGCAGGAAGTGGAGGGTTAAACATGGCTGTCTTCATGAACAAAGTAGGACTCAAAGTGATGCTTATCGACACCAAGGACGAGCACATTGGTGGAGATTGCCTCAACCATGGATGCATTCCCAGCAAAGCCCTAATCCACGTAGCAAGACAAGTACATGCAGGTCAGCAAGCCCAAGCCTTTGGTGTGAAACAAACTGGAAAGGTAGATCTAAAAAAAGTGATGGCCTACATCAAAAGCAAGCAGGACGTCATACGCAAACATGAGAATGCTTCCTACTTCAAAAAACAAGGGATTGATGTGGTGCTAGGCAAAGCACGATTCTCCTCACCAAAACACGTATCAGTAAATGGCAAAGAGTACACGGCAAAACGAATCATTCTAGCTACAGGAAGCGGGCCTAGACCACTAAAACTTCCAGGCATGGAAAATATTAAGGTAGAAACCAACGAAACCATCTTTGGATTAGAGAAACTACCAAAAAACATGGTCGTGATTGGGGGCGGACCCATAGGTGTGGAGTTAGGGCAGGCATTCCAAAATCTAGGAAGCAACGTCACCGTTATCCAGCGAGGAGCAACCTTCCTCCCTAAGGAAGATCCCGAAGTCGCACGCGTACTCCAGCACCATCTAGAGAATGAAGGCATGAAATTCTGCTTCGACTGTGAGCCTACTCGCTTCGTAGGAAAAAACAAAGTAGTGGTGAGGGACAAACGAGGCAAAGAAAGAACCTTGACCTTTGACACCGTGCTGGCCAGCATTGGCAGACAGATAAACCTAGATATGGACTTGGACAAGGCAGGCATCCAGACCGAAGAGCATAAGATTATCGTCAATGGGTACCTACAAACAACAAACAAACGCGTCTTCACCGTAGGGGATGCAGCAGGAGGGATGATGTTCACCCATGCTGCAGAGGTGCACGCAGGTATCGTGCTGAACAACTTTTTCAGCCCTCTCAAGAAAAAGGTCAATAACGATTACTTTTCCTGGGTGACGTACACCTCACCAGAGATCGCGACATTCGGCCTCCAAGAAAAAGAAATAAAAAATCGCAAGATTCCTTACGAAAAAAGGGTGATCGACTTCAAAGATGACGATCGCGCCATCGTGGATGAAACAACCCATGCCAAACTTATCGTGTACATAAGCAAAGACCTCATCATAGGCGGAACAATGGTGGCAAAGAACGCAGGCGAACTCTTCCAAGAATTGAGCTTGGCCATGACAGCCAAAGTGAAGGTGAAGAACATCTTCAACAAGGTCTACCCCTATCCCACCGCAAGCAGGATTAACAAGAGACTCATCACCGAGTACTTCTCAGAGAAGCTTACAACCGGAAACAAGAAACTACTAAGGTGGCTGTATTGATCAGTATCATCATACCTTCTTACAACGATGGGAAGAATGTCCAGCAACTAGTCAAACGCATACCAAAAGAGGACATCGTTGTTGTGGAGAGTGGCGAGACAGCATACTTCACTAGCTTACCAAAGCATGTGCGAGCCTACAAAGGAGAGAAGGGCCGAGCAAAACAGATGAATCTCGGAGCCAACCACGCCAAAGGAGACAAACTACTCTTCCTACACGCAGACAGCAAACTCAGCAAGCTGCCCGTACTGGGGGGAACATGGGGATACTTCCCTGTTCGGTTTGACCATCCTGGAAAGTACTATCGCTTTATTGAATACTGGAGTAACCTACGAGCAAGCGTACTAGGCCCGTATGGCGACCAAGGAATCTTCGTAGACAAGAACTACTTCAACAAAGTAGGCCAATATGACGAACGTGCACTCTTTGAAGACATCACACTAGGAAGAAGTCTCAAGAAACTCCACCCGCCCACTGTGCAAGAAGCTAACATCCTCACCAGCGCACGGCGTTTCGAGCAGCACGGACCAGTCAAGACCCACGCCATCATGGGTGGCATCCATGTTGCCTACCTTCTAGGCATGCTCACCGTAGCCAAATGGCTCTACACCCTAATACAATGAACTGTCTCATACTCTTTGCAAAAAACCCAGACACCACTCCTGTAAAGACAAGGCTGGCCAAGAGCATAGGCAAGGGAAAGGCAACCAAACTCTACAAACAATGGTTGCATGACCTAATCACGCACAACCAGCATCAAGGATACGACATCGTTGTCTACACCAAAGGTGGAAGTTCTTATTTCAAACAATACAACGTACGCACGCACAACCAGGAAGGGAAGGATCTAGGGCAAAGCATGCGCAACGCACTATCAAATGAACTCAAAAAGTACGACAGGGCAATCATCATTGGTTCTGACCTACCCGGATTAGGACCGGAAGTGATCAATCACGCTTTCAAACAGCTAGATAACGAAGACATAATACTTGGACCTGCCAAAGACGGAGGGTACTACCTCGTTGGCATGCATACAGATAATGACATTTTTGGTCTTGCAGAGTGGAGTCACGACAAAGTACTGGAGCAGACACTCACCATAATAAGAAAGAAGCATCTCACCTACAAGCTTCTGGCCAGACGCACAGATATAGACACGGTCGCAGACCTTCCAAAAGAAGTGTACGGGTTGGTGGCAAAGGTTTACGACATCCTTGACTGGTACTGGGAGAGCACCCGCTATCGACACATCAGACCCAAGGTGTGGGCAAACGTCAAAGGAAAAGTCTTAGATGCTGGCGTAGGTACTGGCAGAAACATACCGCACTACAAAGGCAACGTGTACGCGATAGACAACAGCGACAGCATGCTACAACGAGCAAGAACCCGCGCAAAGAATTATAAGAAAACCATACACTTCAGCAACCAAGACGTCACCAGTCTAGGATTTCCAGATAACTACTTTGACACAGTCATAGCAACCTTCGTCTTATGCGTGTTGAGCCCTGAACAAGAACAGAAGGCTATCGAAGAATTCAAAAGAGTGCTCAAAAAAGGAGGGAGCCTCGTGTTCTTACACTACCAGTACAGTCAGCAACCTATGCGTAGAGCTGTCCAAATGTTCTTTTCACCATTAGTGCGCTTCCTTTTTCACGCTCGTCTAGGCAATCCCACCATGGATCATCTCAAAAGATGCTTTCATGTGGACAAAAGGGAATCCTTGCACAGCGACACCCTCTTCCTTGTGAGTGCAACCAAAAGTTGAATACTCAACCATAACTAATTATGTCCAAACATCATGAAGGGAGTATGGACGAAGATAACTCTTGTGGCGGTTTCGGCGGTCTATTGACCGCCCAGCCACAAAGATTAAATACGCTAACTGTGAAAGCAGCTCCATGGCCAAACTTGCTTTTGATACAAGGAACAGTCTTGTAAGCAAGGCACAAATGGACGCTGGATGGAAAAAACTCCAAAAGCAAGTCCAAGCTGTGCGCAACCATCGCAATCTCAAAGATGAGCACGCATCCTTGCTCATGCCTGATGACACAACAACAGCTGAAGCGGTACGGCGAGTGGCTAAAGATATCGGACCAGTACAATTACTCATCGTAGTTGGCATTGGTGGCAGCAATCTCGGAACGTGGGCAGTCCAAGAAGCAATACTAGGAAAGTTGTACAACACCACAGATCCCACACCAAAGATATTGTACTGCGATACCGTGGATGCAGACAGTGTTAGTAGCATCCAAGAAAATATGGAGGCACACCTGAAGCAGGGGAACAACGTACTACTCAGCGTGGTCTCCAAGTCTGGAAGCACGACTGAAACAATCGCGAACTTTGAAGTGTTACTCCAAACCTTACAAAAGTATAGGAAAGATTACAAGAAGTGGGTGGTGGTAACGACAGATCATGGTTCAAATTTGTGGAATCTCGCCATGGACGAAGACTTCCATAAACTTGCCATACCTGCGCTTGTTGGAGGAAGATATTCAGTGTTTAGCGCATGTGGCATCTTTCCCCTAGCCATGCTAGGGTTGGACATCGCCCAACTAAGAAACGGGGCTGCAGACATGCGCAAGCAATGCTCCAGCACTTCCTTAAAGGAGAACATCGCTGCCCAAAGCGCAATCATACAATACACGCATTACCGGAAAGGTATGAACGTGAGCAATCTGTTCTTGTTCTCTAACGATCTAGAGATGGTAGGGAAATGGTACCGACAGCTCATGGGAGAAAGTATCGGAAAGGATCATACACGGTCGGGGAAAAAGAGCCTAACCGGCATCACCCCCACGGTATCAGTAGGAAGCACAGACCTTCACAGCATGGTGCAATTGTATTTGGGAGGACCACACGACAAGTTCACCACGTTTGTCACAGTACCCACCAAAAACAAACTAAAGTTGCCAAACTGTAAGGCGTGCGACGGATTAGTCAAAAACATCCAAAGTAAAAGCATGGGTAGCATCATGGACGCCATACTGAAGGGAGTCAAAACATCCTTTGCAAAACAACAAAGACCCTTCTGTGAGGTAAAACTTCCTGCCAAGGACGAGTACAACCTAGGAGCACTCCTACAGTTCAAGATGATCGAGATGATGTATCTAGGGGCATTGTTGAACGTGAATCCGTTCAATCAAGAAAATGTAGAGGCGTACAAGAAGGAGACCCGAAAAATTTTATCACGCTAAGACCGCTTTCATCAACACTTGTTTAGGAAGCAACCTTCTTGCGTTCAAGATTTCTACACCCAAGAGCCTTCCCTTTTCGTCCAAATCGATAATGATGTTGTCGTTGACTGGAATCGTTTTCTTTGCCTCACCCTTTTTCACAGGGAACTTAAGGTACGCGTATGCTGCATTGGCTTCCTGGTCATACTCCAGCTTCATGATCATAGTACCGTAACCACCTTTATATATGTTCTGTGTGCTGAGATGACAACACGCAATTCCCTACCGTTTACTTTTCCCTGTGCAATGCTTAGGCCTCTCGACTTTCTTACTTGATCTGGATATTGTAATACGTGCAAAACTTCCATACGCGTGATGCCTCTCTGTCGCAATCTTTCCATGGCATGACGACCCCACTTAACACGCATGTACAAAGAAGTGTTTTCATCCTTATATGCGCTACGCGTCCATGTCCAGTGGCTTTTTTAGTCACGGAAATCTTCCGGAATGTCCAGTGGGTTCTTCCGGATTCATCGGAAATCCTCCAGAATTTTGTATCCTTTTGTATACCAAACGTTTAAATAGGCCACTACCTGGATCTCGACTATGGGAAGAAAGATTACTCTCCCGAAGGTGCTGCCGTGATTTGGCTGGCCGAATTTATGGCACTCTTTATCGGAATAGTGGACTACTACAGCCCACAGCTCATCAAATCAATAAAGCAATATCACACAGAGCTCATGTCCATCTCTGCAGGCGTTGCCATAGCCTACATCTTCATGGAACTTTTTCCAAGATTTGCCAACGGTCTTGCACAAGAACACGCCTCCCTCTTCCTCACCGTATTGATTGGCTTCACCCTACTCCACATTATTGAGAAATTCCTCTACCAGCACTACTCAAGCAGCAAATTGCGTAAGGAGCTGTCGATAGAGAGTAGCGTCGTCACCGCAGTGTACCATTTCTTTATTGGTATCGTGCTTGTGTCCCTTGCGGCTCAAAATACTACCGAAGCAATTCTCTTCTTCCTCCCTATCGTGCTCTACACGTCCTTGAGCACGTTACACGTACACCCTCCTAAGTATAAGCTTATTCGATTTGTGATAGCACTTTCAACCCTGGCAGGAGTGTGGTTTGCCCAACGACAACCCATCAATCCTATCGTTTCCACAGCACTACTCGGACTAATCATTGGCGCCCTATTCTACACAGTAACAAGACATTCTATTCCTAAAGGCAAAGCAGGCAAACCCTTCTACTTCCTTATCGGAGCGATTGCCTATGTCATACTTCTAAAAGCAGTTGGCGGCTGGTAGGATTTATAAGTCAACACTAGTTTTTCCCACTATGAGCTTAGCACATAACACACTTTACCGAGGAGTTGGCGTCATGTGGGGTTTGCTACCCGCAAGAACCCAAATGTGGGCAATGGACGAGGATGTGGAAGAAGCAACCCTTATGAGTGAAGGAAGTAGAATGGCCAATATGGCTTTTGGAGTATACGCCGCCAGCAGCATTGTCGCCAGCTTGTGTGGCATCGACTCTGAATACCTTCTAGGAGCTGCATCATCAATAGCAGGAGTTGTCGTTCTTGGAGATAGCATGGTAAGAGAAATGCAAATAGGCATTAGCAATCTTAGAGACCATGTTGCTAGTGATTCTTCAAGACCGTGCGGATCCGCAGTTGTCACCGGTATCGGTGCTTTAGTATTTCCTAAAGCGTATAAATCGCATACCCTTGCAGCATGAAACTCAAACACATTCCTGAAGATTTTGTTGTAGAAGAACTTATCCGACCCACGTTAGGGGAGGGAGAATTAACCTACTTCTGGCTTACCAAGAAGGGTTGGACTACAGAAGGTGCGCTGCGAGCCATCGCCAAAGCCATGCGCATCAACTATCGAAGACTGAAGTTTGCAGGCACTAAAGACAAGCACGCAATCACAAAACAAGCAGTGAGTGCCTTCAAAATATCTCCAGAGCGCTTGGAAGGTTTGAAAATAACAGACTTAACCATTGAGATAATAGGAACAGGAGAGGATCCTCTAAGTTTAGGATCGTTAGAAGGAAACAAATTCACGATCGTCGTGCGAGATGTTGATGGAGAGCCCGATCCAGAAAAGGTAGAAGAAATACTCACCAAAGGCTTCTTGAACGTGTTTGGAAGCCAACGCTTTGGAAGGGGAAACACCCACCTAATAGGCAAAGCAATCGTGTTTGGCGAGCTAGAAAAAGCAGCAGAAGAGATATTATGTTTTGTGGCGGATAATGAGTTCTTGGACAAGAAAGAGTTCCGACAACGCATCAAAGCACACTGGGGAAAGTGGGCAGAATTAGTACCACAACTCCCAAGAGGGATGCATATCGAAGGGGACGTGCTCAAATGGTTAGAACACAACCCCACAGACTTTGCAGGCGCCATCAGAAACCTGCCAAAACACCTACGAAAACTGTACGTCCACGCCTACCAAAGCTGGATCTTCAACAAAGCGTTACTAGAAACACCCAACGCAGAAGGATTACTGCCAGTACCAGGAAGCAAGACCGTGTTGGGAAGGGATGACTTCTCAAAAAACGTCCAAGCCATTCTCGAGAAGGAAGAAGTGTTGCTCACCAACTTTGAATGTGAAAGAATGCCCGAATTACGCAGTGAAGGAGACACCAGAGAGGCAAGAATCAAGATCCAAAAGCTAGAAGTGGGCCCTGCAGAGCCTGACGAAGCGTTTGAGGGCAGGAAGAAGGTCACTGTTAGCTTCAGCCTACCTAAGGGATGTTATGCCACCGTACTCCTCGATCAGTTGTTCTCGTAAAGAAAACATTTATTAACACCAAGACTACGCAAGGGGTATGCGCGTTGAGGATGGAAAGAAGGTATTTGGTAACCTGTTTAAGGAAATCCAAAAAGAAGTGATGGGACAAGAAGAAACCATCGCCCAAGTCATGATTAGCCTCATCACAGACAGTCACGCACTCTTAGAAGGTTTTCCTGGACTAGCAAAGACATTAATGATTAGAACAGTGGCACAACTGGTGGACCTGAAGTTCGCAAGAATCCAAAACACACCCGACCTGATGCCTTCAGATATTACTGGAACGTATATCATAGAGGAAGCAGGGGGAAAACGCACTTTCAAATTCCAGCCAGGACCCATCTTTGCAAACGTTGTTCTTGCAGACGAGATCAACAGAGCAACACCAAAAACACAATCTGCAATGCTTGAAGCAATGCAAGAACGCCAAGTAACCGTAGGTGGAGTTACCTACCCCTTAGAAAGACCCTTCTTCGTGTTGGCCACCCAGAATCCCATCGAACAAGAGGGAAGTCTAGCCTTAAGCGAGAGTGTATTCATTAACGGCCAGCTCAAAACAGGCAAAGAGCTCATCAGCAAACTTACCACCCCTCCCCTTATTGAGGACGAGCGAGGCGTGCGCCTCTATGATATTGACGGTTGGACCATGTGCCTGAACAAGGAAGGCAAACTTGTCAAGACACCCTGCTATCTGTACACCCTCCCGTATCAAGACGAACACGTAACGGTGAGTACGCGAACAGGAAGAAGTATCACAGTCACCAAAAACCATCCCTTCCTAGTAAACGAAAACGGACATATGATCTGGAAAAAGGCCGAAGAGCTGACAAAGGAAGATTATTTGGTCAGTCCCGCTCGTTTGGATGTTGACGTCGTAGATGCTCCCAAGCACAGCATGACCGCAGGAGTGTCTGAACTGCCGTTTAACGATGATTTCGCGTTCTGGATTGCTTTTGTTCTATCTGACGGCAGCATTAATGATAAGAGTGTCCAAGTCTGCCAAAAGAATTATCCTACTGCACTAGATCGTTGGGTAACCATCTCAAACTCATTTGGTTTCAAGACCGGAGTAAGAACCGACAAGTCAGGGTGCAGGTATGCAACGATCTACTCAAAGTCCCTTGTCCAGTATCTTCAGCAAAGGTTTGATATTAGTATAGGCACAAAGAAAACGATACCTTCTTGGTTCCTACGCTGGCCACACAACATGCTCAAGGAGTTCGTAAAAACGTTCATTGGATTAGAATCCAGCTACCGAGACAACAGGATTACCTTTACCCAGAAGAAGTCGCAAGATGTCAACACGATTTCATATATGCTACTGAGATTGGGTATCCTGAGTTGGATGCGGCATGACGGAAGGGTATGGCGGTTGAAAATACAAGGAGAAGACTGCCTCACCTACCTCAGCAAAGTCGGATGGTTAAAACCGACCCCACTTCCTAGCGTTGGCAAAACCACCCACCGTGTAGTACCGGTAGATAGATCAAGAATCCTTAGGTTGGTTGAGTGTCTTGGCCTCAACAGTTTCCACACGCTCAAGGACAGACAATCAATCACTTCTCGATCCTGGTACGGAAGCTACAAAGGAATTAAAGAAGGAGAAACCCTCATGGCCCGAGATAGTCTCCGAGAATTTATTGCGGACATACAAAAAGAGGTCAAAACCAGAGAAAAACAAGAGTTCAAACAGAACAGTACAAGTGATGTACGCACATTCGCTGCAGGAATTGGAACACCCATTACTGAGGTTGCTGATGAGCTCAAACTTTCAAAATACACCGTAGCGGAGGTCTACGCAGGACGCCAAACTCACCAACAAGTAAGCCAGTGCCTGCTGTCAAAACACCAGAACGTACTGCAAGAAGCTAGACAGATCCTAGGCTATTGTGAAACACTCCTTAGCACGGACATTTTCTATGATCGTGTGAAAACCATCCATTACACCGAACAAGAACCCATGGCTTTTGGACTCACCGTGCCAGAAGTGCACAATTATGTTGCGGGATTTGGAGCTTGTGGTATCAACAAGAATACATACCCGTTACCAGAAGCACAAGCAGACAGATTCTTACTCAAGATACTCGTGGGCTACCCATCCTTTGAAGAAGAGTTAGAGATAGTGGAAAAGTACGCAGAAGACGTTAAACCTCCCGTACTCAAGCCAGTCTTAACAAAGAAAGATCTGACAGAGGCCCAAGCATTGTGCAGACAGATTCCAGTAGCAACAGACATGAAAAAGTATGCCGTAACTCTTGTGGATAACACAAGAAAAAAGAAAGATCTTATCGAGTTTGGTGCTTCACCCAGAGCAAGCATAGGATTGGTGCTAGCAGCCAAAGCACGAGCACTCCTTGCAGGCAGAAAGTACGTAGTCAAGGAAGATATTAACGCGGTAGCATTACCCGTACTAAGACACCGAATCATTCTCACGTTTGAGGCAGAAAGACAAAATATGAATTCCGATGACGTGATCAAAAAGCTTTTGCGATGATTACAACAGACTTTTTACGCCACCTAGATAGGCTAGCAGTCATTATTAACAAGCAAGTCACCAGCGAATACGTTGGAGATAGAATAACCCAAGAGCAAGGAGAAGGGCTAATTTTCAAGGATTACGTCATCTACAGTCCTGGAGATGACTTCCGAGCAGTAGACTGGAAAGTGTTTGCAAGAACAGACAAACTATTCTCAAAAAGATATGAAGAAGAAAGAAATCTTACCGTACACGTTATTCTGGACCATTCTGGCAGCATGAACTACGGAAGCAAGAAGATGAAGAAGAGCGAGTTTGCCAGCATGGTGGCCATTGGCTTCTGCTACATGGCCCTAAAGAACAACGAGCGATTCGTGCTATCCACCTTCTCAGACAAACTCCGAGTGTTCCCCGCTCGACGAGGAAAACGACAACTAATGATGTTGTTGGATGATTTGAACAAAAAAGAAGCCACAGGAGACAGCAAGTTTGAAGAATCTTTAATCAAGTACCGTAACCTAATCAACTCCAAAAGTTTTGTGGTTATAGTTTCTGACTTTTTGTATCCTCCAGAAGAAATCCAAAGAATTATTCATCGCTTCAGAAAACACGACCTACGGTTGATACAAGTGCTTGACCCAGTCGAGAAAGATTTGAACATTGAAGGAGATTATAAACTCCAAGATTTAGAGAGCAAAGGCTTCCTACGCACCTACGTTAGCCCTTGGTTACGAAAACGCTACAAGGACAACATGGAAAGTCACCAAGCAAAGATCACCAGAGCGTGTGATGAGGTTGGCGGCAAGTTTTATGGTTTTAAGACAGATGAAGAGATCTTTGACGTTTTCTACCAGATACTACAACACGGCCATGGCAAGCACATGGGTTAGTTTTTCAAGTGGCATTCACCGCGAATGTGGAAAAGGGAAGCACATTTTGTAGCAATTTATCTTCATCCACTCTCGGTTTCTTTCCCACAAAGGCGTGGTTTCTTCCAACAATTATTGCTGTTTTCTTAAAACCATGATCACGCATAATTGCAGGGATGGTTTCTTGCCATGCATCATTTCTCTTGTTACCTGTGTATTCGTTATCACGTGCTAGAAGATCTTCATACTGTTGTAGCAATGTTGCTCTATGCTCTCTTAACTCGGATTGATTGCGTAAAGGTTCCTTAATCGGGCATTGTGCGCCAAATTGTTCATGATGTTTGTCGTGCCAATAATGAAAACCTTTAGAAGTATCATGCTCGGCATTAATGTCGTGTGCAGTAACAAAATCATAAGGACAGAAATGTGGCAGGTCCACGTCTCCATTTCTCTCTCTTGTACGATTCAAAACTTCCTCAAGAGCGTCCATAGTGATTTTGGGAAACTTATGGAATCTATGGATGCCTCCTTTTCTTTTTGTAAGTTGTAGTATGTTGAACAGTGCGTGAACATACAAATCCACAGCCCGCGTCTTTAGAAAGACATCTTTATCTTCAATACCAAAAGTCGGCAAGATTTTTTGATCATACAAATCCGCATACTCTACAGGATTGATTCTTTGGACAAGATTTTCCCCAAAAATAACAGAACCATCCTCCCGTTTCACAAAAGAACCATCAGCATTTGTGAGTGGTTGGTGGCCGCCAGGGCATTCTACAAAAGTGTCTCCCAGGTGTGTCCTAACCACCTCATCTGTCTGTTGTACTAACGTAGTAGAAGGATCGCCAATATATCCTTCAACTGCTACCGAATCAAATCCATAGTGAGACGCAAGTCTGTCTACTAGCGGACGTACGCCTCTAGGAGAGGTAACATGGTCTTCGGCAAACACTATTGCTTCTTCAGCAGTTCCTTTTTGCGTAAGATTTTGTACTGAGAATCCTCTACGTGTTGTTTGTGCAGGAAATCCACGATAATTTAATTTTACTGGCATCCCCATAACTGTGGTTGTTGGTGTGTTTTGCTCGTTAAAAATTTGGGCTATCGAATACTGTTGTGTTGCTGCACGCTTACCTGTTTTGAAATCTTTAGCAGCTTGTTGTCTAACTAGTGTGCATCCAAAGCCCCCCAAACTACCTAATATGCCCAAAGCTCCTGTTTTACAAAGGTTTCTTCGATTTAACACCTTTAAATAAGGGATTTAGAGTATTTAAACCTTTCGCTATTTACTACTAGTTAGTGAATGTTTTGAAGTCTGCTTCCCTCTTAAATTTTCACTCTTTTTAGCAACAAACTGCTCGTCACCACGCTTATACTACTTAGCGCCATGGCTGCTCCTGCAATCATAGGATTCAGCAACCATCCTGTGAACGGATACAGAACGCCTGCAGCTAGAGGTATGGCAAGAACATTGTACCCCATTGCCCACAAAAGGTTTTCTCCAATCTTATGCATGGTGTGCGTGCTCAACCGCATAACTCTTACCACGTCTCTCAGATCATCCCGTACGAGCACAATGTCTCCGGATTCTCGAGCGATATCAGTACCACTACCTACGGCAATACCTACATCTGCTTGAGTCAGAGCAGGTGCGTCATTAACGCCATCTCCAACCATAGCAACCTTTCCTTTCTTTTGTAGTTCCTTTATGGCGTTTGCCTTCTCTTGTGGCATTACCTCTGTAACCACGTGATCAATCATGAGTTGCGCACCGATAGCTCGGCCGGTTCTTTCGTTATCTCCCGTAATCATCACGACCTTTTTGCCTTCTTCCTTCAGCCCATCTATAACTTCGCTTGCTCGGAAGCGTACGGTGTCTGCTACAGCGATCAATCCTAAGACCTTGTTGTGAGCCAGAACCATAACTGTCTTGCCTTTGTCTTCCAAGGCAGCAATCTTATCTTTGTACTCCTCGTACGGGATCTTTCGTGCTTTCAACATTCTCAAACTACCCAACACGTACTGCTTCCCTTGCATGGTTGCTTGCACCCCTTTCCCCACCACCGCTCTAAACTCTTTGGGGGTGGAGGTCTTGATTTTGGATCGTCTGGCTTTTTCCACGACTGCTTTGGCAAGAGGGTGCTCGCTCTGGTTTTCTAGACTGGCAGCAATGCGAATCACTTCTGCTTCCTTAACTGCCCCTGCAACAACATCAGTCACTTCTGGCTTTCCTGTAGTCAGCGTGCCTGTCTTATCAAATACGACTGTTTGGACTTGGTACATATTTTGGAAGGCTGCAGCACTCTTTACTAGAATACCGTTCTGCGCTCCTTTGCCTGTGGCAACAACAATAGCAGTAGGTACTGCTAGCCCGATAGCACAAGGACAAGCTATAATCAAGACACTAATGAGTATGGTTAGCGCGAAGGAAAACGGTTGGCCAAAGCCGTACCAAATGATGGCGGCAGCAAAGGCCATGCCCACTATAACAGGAACAAAAATCTTGGCAACCCTGTCTGCATGATTTTGGATGGGTGGTTTGCTGTTTTGTGCTTGCTCCACCATCTCAATGATGTGTGCGAGCATGGTATGCTTGCCAACAGCAGTAGCTTTCATGGTAAAAGAACCTTCTTTGTTCAAGGTGGCACCAATAACTTTGTCTCCTTTCAATTTATCTTTAGGCATGCTCTCTCCTGTCACCATGCTCTCATCTATGCTGCTCTGTCCTTCAAGAATAACCCCATCTACAGGCACCTTCTGTCCTGGCTTTACGATAAGCGTGTCACCTTGGACGACTTCAGAAAGTGGAACCTCCACCTGTTTCTTGTTCTTGATAACTATAGCTATGGGAGGTGCCAGATTCATCATCTTCTCTATTGCCCCGCCGGTCTTTCTTCTTGCTCCTGCCTCCAAGTATCTTCCTAGTAAGATGAACGTAATCAAGACGCCTGCAGTCTCATAATACAAGTCACTAAATCCGTAGCCAGGCATGCCCAACCAGATACCGATGCTTGCCGCAAGACTGTAAACAAAGGCAGCGCCAGTACCTAGGGCTACTAAGGTGTCCATGCTCGCTCCATTCTTGAGCTTAAATCCTGTCTTGTAGAAACTTCTGCCTGCGTAGATTATAGGGAGCGTAAGGAGCAACTGTACTAGTGCAAGATTCTGTCCCACCCAATAAGGCAAGCCCAAGCCGAGGTGTGGACCCATCGCAACGATCAGCAAAGGGATGGCAAACACGATGCTCAGTGTGAGACGACGCTTCAAACCTCGGTCTTCACTATCATGACCTCCCACGCCGTATCCTAAACTAGTCACAATCTTGTGTAAGTCTTCCACAGGCAGTAACTTATCCGCGGTTATGGTGGCCGAGGACGTAGCAAAGTTTACAGCAGCTTTCTGAACGCCACGATGAGCGGTCAAGGCTTTCTCTATCGTGCCTGCACAGCTCACACAGTGCATGCCTTTGATACGAATGACCCTATCCATGCCCTGCTTTCACGTCTTAGAGTATTTATAGGTTTCGAGGACAAGACATAAAAGGGGAACAAGTCTTGAAAGATCATGAGATGGATACTCGCGGTAACACTGGCCGCAATGCTTACAGGTTGTGCAGCGCCACAAAAGGCGCCTGAGAAAACAAAGCCTCCGAAGCAAGAGCAAAAAAAGGATGAGCCCACCGGCGTCAGTTACGGACCAACCCAATTAGCCTATGAAAGCAACGCTTACCTGCCCAGAACACCGGCAAGCCACTACATTCATAAAGTGTGATCCTTTGTTAAACGATAAATTTATAAACAAAAGCATTACACCTAGTGTAACACATAGGAGGAAACAATGAAAGCAATGATTATTATCGGGATTATTATCGCGATCCTAGGAGCAGTCTACGCCATGCTACCTCATGACATGCACCCGCAACTAAGCGGAGAGCAGAGCGACAAGATGACTATGGGCGAAGATCATGATGAGGGTATGGCAAATGAAGGCATGGATCACGCCTCTCACGCAAAAAACCAAACCTTTGGCTGGGTGATGAGCGTAGTCGGAATCGGCCTCGCGCTCGCTGGCTGGAAAATCTTTTCATGAAGCACAAGCATACAAAGGGGAAAAAACACTATCTAGAGGCAGGCATACTTGGTGGGTTAACCGCAATCGTCTGCTGCGTGGCACCTGTGGTGCTCATCATACTTGGTGTGGGAGCGGCAACAGCCATGGCATTCATGCACGAATTCCACACGCCAGCAGTTGTAGCAGGCATCATTCTCGTATTGTTAGTATCTTTGTACGCAATTAAACAAAAAGCAGGCGTGTGCAACATGAAAACCATAGGCCAGCACTGGCAGCAGATTGTCTTTGCGTTTGCCATCATGCTCGTAGCCGCGTATGGATTGAACTTCTTCGTTGTAGAACCCATAGCTGATGCCGTGTACGGCAATCTTGAGATAGAACAAAAACCACTAGGAAACCTTGTGGAAATGGCAGAAAGCCACGGCATGCCAGAAATGGCAGACATAGAGGTGGTACCCGAAGGGAAAGGCATCAAACAAGTAACTCTAGAGATTGATGGACTGTACTGCGGCAGTTGTGGACCTGCAATCATGTTTGATCTGAAATCCATCAGCGGAGTCCAAAACGTAGACAGAGTGGGCAACAAGGCCGTGATCACGTATGATTCGGATGTAACAAGCAAAGATATATTAGTGGCGACTGTTCACACACCATACACTGCGTCAATAATAGGTGAAGTATGTATAGATACACATGGATCGGAATCGTCCTGCTAATACTACCGTTAGCTCTAGCACACTCGGAAGGAGAGCATCTTTCGGTAGAAGGACAAAATTTTGAACTCATAAACGACGGCAACAGTTTCGGTCTCGTAACCGAATATGAAAATCTCAACGTACAAGCACAGATAATGGATGCTGGCGGAAGAGAAATCTTTTACACCGCAGCAAAAGAGTTAAACAAAACGTACTGGATGACGTGGAAAGGAATACCTGGAGACTACCAAATCCAGTTCATCACACGCATTGATGGCGCTTTGTTAAAGCCAACCTACAACATCACCATCTCACGCCTACCTTGGGAGATCATCCTTTGCGTTCTAGGAATCTTGTTTGCAGTAGGAAGATGGCGTCTTAAGCGCAAGATGTGGTACGGTTACCCTGTTGCCATCATACTCATCGTGATAGCCATGGGCATCTATCTATATCCCCCACAGTTGTTGGATTGTGACAAAGAAGGCTGCATGCTCCCTATCCACTGGCACGCGGAACTCAACATTAGCGTTTGTGGTAAAGAAGTATTCTTACCTGAGGAAGCAGGCGATCTTAACACCCAGCACACCCACAATGATTCTAACAGGCTACACCTGCACGCCATGACCAAAATGAATGGCGAGCAGACAGCGTTGCTCACACCAGAGATCCACCATCTAGGGAACGTCTTCCAACAGACAGGTATTGCTTTCAACAGCACCTGCTTTAGCAGTTATTGTAATGGAGATAGCTGCATCGGCAGTAATCCAGGAAGCTTACGCATGAAAGTCAATGGTGAAGTTAATGCAGAATATGACAAATACGTTTGGATAGACGGTGACGAGATAAGGATTGAGTTCGGATAACTTTATGACGCAGGGAATTTCTCGGTTGAGCAAGAGTATCTACCTTTCGCAGGATGCGTGCCCGTATATGATGAACCTGATGCAACACTCACAAAAACCCTAACATGATCGTGCACGCTAGGAGGTTCCTCATCCTCAGCTATTCTCGAGTGGTAACCACATGAAGGCAAGAATCAGTAGGTTGTTCTTGTGGTTGGAGTAGAAAGTCTTCACCCGTCTTGGCCATCTCTGTAAGGGTGGAAACACCATGCTCCTTGACTATTCCAGAGTTAGCAGGAATCCAATGTTTACAAAAAAAGGCATATGATTTCCTAGCAAACGCTTCAGATACGAGCATAGGAATAGGGTAACATCTGCCTATAAAAACTTACTCATCTAAGACTCTTATACATATACCTTACAAACATAGCCAGGATCACTATCGCGAGTAGCACGGCAAACCAAGAACGAACGCCCGGAAGGGCCATAAGCCAATCTTGGGCATCATACAACCACTGCACCGTCCAGTCGTACTTCATAAAGAACGTCTCAAAAGGTGAAGTTCCTTTGGCAAGCGCCATTATAGCACCCACCCACAGCAAGAGCAAAGCCCCAATAATGTTGAAAACAGGTTTTCCCTTCCATTCTAGCTTTGCCAGCTTGTCCAACCAAGAAAGCTTGGAGGCCCTGCTTGCTAACAACACCATAGGGATGGCCACGCCAACCCCATACAACACCAAAAGCAAGGCGCCGTTGAGCAGCTTGCCACTCATGCTCGCGAGTACGATGATGCCACCAAACACTGGGCCCACACAAGGACTCCAGCCAAGAGCAAAGGCAGCTCCCAACAACACAAAACCCCACACACTCTTGGGAACGAACCGCACATGGACTCCCTTGAAACCTTTCCCTACGAAGAGCAAGCAAGCAAAAATGATGAGAACAAGCCCTGCGGGTCTGGACATGTTAATCTTGAAAGCGTTAAAGAACGTCCCCACAGAAGCAGCAAGTAGTCCCAGCAAGGCATACACAACAATCATGCCGACAACAAAAGCAGCAACCCTTTTTCCTGCCTCTCTAGGTTCTGAGAGCACCAAAGAAAGCCATACAGGCAAGATAGCGAAGGCGCAGGGCGAAACAAAGGTGAGCACCCCAGCAAACAACGCGATTAGCATGGTTAAGCTAAGAGCCGAGGCCTCCTCTGCATCAACAAGCTTTTGAAGGTTGGGTGGAAGTTGTAACGAATCAAGATCTTGCGCCAATACTACAGGGATTAGCAGCAAAAACAGGAGGACAGACCAACGCATGATTTGAGCAGAAAGTGGAAGCTATAAAAACATTTGGTTTAATCGACGAGTATTGATTTACAATGGATGTAAAGCAACCAAAAAGTTTATATACGAGAGCAAGCTCACAACCAAACTATGGACGAAGGGCATAAACATAAACATCATGATGGTGTGCACTCCACGCACCACAAAAGCCATCCTAAGAAGGATGACAGAACCATGTTGTACGTATGCCTCACCGTGGCAGCAGTACTATTATTGTTTAACCAATACCAACTATCACAATTAAGCCACTACGCACCTGCATCCTCAGGATCGTACACGCCCGGACAAAAAATCAGCCTATCCGGAGGCGACCTAGAAAATGTAAACGTGGAGAATTTGAAAAGCACGGCGCAAACCATTGCCGCGGTGTTTCCATTAGACGAAGTAAATTCAGCGCAAGACGCAATCAACATGATGGTACCAACAGGCATTCCATCGTATGGTCAAGAGATGGGCGTGACTTTTGACGACGCACAAGGATCCTTAGACGTTATAGCAAAAAAAGTATATTACGAAGAATTAGCACTCATCAAAGCAGAACCCGAAAATTGGGAAAGATACCTACACCTAGCAGCAAGACCATCAGGAATTGACTGTGAGTTTTGCTGCGGAATAGGCGCACAAGGCATCACCGCCAATGGAGAGATGAAATGCGGATGCGCACACAACCCAGGACTGTTAGGACTAACCATGTGGCTGATACGCCACACAGACATGAATGACGGAGAAATCATGAGAGAAGTCATGCTCTGGAAGACATTATGGTTCCCACGAGGCATGATTGAAACAGCACTTAAAATTACCGGCGGAGATGCATCCGCATTAGCAGACGCACCCGGAATGGTAGGAGGATGTTAACATGGAAATAAACAACAACGTAATAATCGCAGTGGTGTTAGGCGTACTCGTCGTCATCGCAGGCGTACAAGCTTTCCAGATGGCAAGCTTGAAAGGTAATGTACAGTCAGGTGGCGGAGCAGTAGCTCAGCCAGTAGCAAGCGGAGGCGGCGGTGGAGCACAACTACCAAGCAACCTTCAAAACTTGCCAGGAATGGTAGGCGGCTGCTAATGACTAAGTGGAAACAGGTCCACAAATACCTAATGGTGGCCCTGTTTGTACTCTTAGCCATAAATCTCTTTCTGGCCATGAGCAGCACAAAGAAGCTCATGCCTATTCCAGTAGAGCCCCAAATTCTTAGCTTAACAACAATAACTGTAGATTGTGACGAATGTTTTGACGTAAGCAAAGTCACCACTGCCCTCAAGGAAGGGTCAGGAATGATTATCGAAGAAGAGACACTAGCCTGGGAAGACGCAGGAGAGCTAATAACCAAATACAGCATTGAAAGACTGCCCGCAGTAATAGTGAATGGACAAGTCATCGACGGCATGGACCAAGTGGAAGGATCAAGCGTGTTCCAAAGCCCACCACCCTACAAAGAAGCCAGCACAAGAAAATTACGAGGCATCGTTGATGCCACTATTTTGACTGCAGGATGTGAGGAGTGCACAGATATGAACGATCTAGTAAGTCAGCTCACCCAAGCACAGATCAATTTTGGCGAGATCAAAAGCATACCTGCAGACGAAGGAGAAGGCAAACTCTTGGTGGACGCACACAATATAGACACATTACCAAGCATAGTGCTGTCAGAAGAAGCAGGCGTGTACGAATTCATCACCGAAGTATGGTCAGAAGTAGGAACCTCAGACACCGGAGCATTCGTGTTGCGGAAGATCCCTGCACCGTACGTTAAGGATGGCAGAGTACACGGATTGGTAGAACTCACCCTCCTAAAAGATGATACCTGTGTGGAATGTTACAACGTAACACTACACCAAGCATTACTAACACAAAACTTTGGGATGAAATTCCAAAACGTGGAGTATGTTGACGTGGGAAGCACACGCGGCAAACGCCTAGTAAGCAAGTACGATATTGACAAAGTGCCAACCTACCAGCTAGACAAGGAAGCAGGCGCGTACGAGCTCCTAGACCAGCTTTGGGGAGACGTAGGTTCTATCGAGGATGGCGTCTACACCTTCCGTAAAGTGGAAGAGCTAGGCATTGCGTACAAGGATTTGAAGAATGGTACCGTTATTCAAGCATCGTCTTGAGGGTTTACCACTTCTAGAGTTATATCATACTCTGCCATAATAGAAGGCCAATAATGGTCATTTTTGATGCCATCATAATGCCACCAACCATCATCATCGCATTTGTGCAAAGTACACCCTTTGAAGATTGTTGAGAAGGCAGAAAAAGTGGTATCGTCTGTAGACAGAACCTTCTTCACGCCCTTCTTTACTAACCACTCAAGAGCGAGTTCGCTGACTGCCATACAAAGTTCATCCTGTACATGGTGATCGCAAGGGTTCCACAGGCTAACCAGCTAACCATCTTGCTCTTGCATGACTGCCAAAGCGCTCGTTTCACCAGTGTAATCTGCGTAATGATTGAACACCCAGTAATCACCCTCTGCCATGTCAGCTGTGAACTACCATCACTATTAAATCTTGCCATGAAGCTTAAATACTCTGATAGACTCATGAGCTTATGCAAAAGATCGCTCAAGGAGCAGAAGCCATCCTGTACGAAGACAAGGACACCATCGTAAAGGAACGGCCTGTTAAGGCGTACAGAATCAAAGAGATTGACGACAGGCTTAGGAAGCAAAGAACCAAGAGAGAGGTAAAAGTCTTGCAAACGCTCGCCAAGGCAGGCGTGGATGTGCCTAAGATCATCTCCCATGACGATTACACAATAAAATTAGAAAACATCCAGGGAAAAAAGCTAAGAGATGTCATCACACCCTCTCAAGGCGAGGATTTTGGCAAACTTGTTGCTGATTGCCATGCTGCAGGCGTCATTCATGGAGATTTAACCACAAGCAACGTCATGGTTACAGACAATCTAACGCTGATCGACTTTGGCCTAAGCTTTTTCTCAGACCACGAAGAACACAGAGCAGTAGACCTGCATGTACTTCACCAAGCTCTCGCAAGCAAGCACCACGAACACTGCGAAACCATCATGGAAGGGGTGCTAAAAGGCTATGGTGAGACGCTTGCTGATGCAAAAGTAGTACTTGATCGTCTTGCGGTTGTAGAAAAGCGTGGAAGATACAAGAAGAAAACCTAGAAAGCAGCATATTGGGTCGCAATGTCAGAAAGAACCAGGCATTGCCCAATTGCATGCGTAGTATCCTTGAATCGATCCTCTAATCCCTTAACCCCAGGAGGTTCTTCGTGGACCGCTGCCTTGATCGCGCCAATACCTGCTTGCAATGTTAGTGCTGGTTGGACAAGTTTGCCACTTTGAGTATCCAACGGCGGAAGAGCATCCAATACCTCGCTGGCACGATCTATGGATGTTCTCATCCCATCCACGGTGACTGTTGTGTCCCCTCCCGCTTGCTTTTGGTAGGTTCCAAAACCAACTCCGCAACCGTGGACCATTTCTAAAATCTTATGAAAACCCGTTTGTATAGGTTTTCCGGCCTTGTAAAAATCCCATGTGGCTTGGTCGCTCATGGAGCTTCAAAAAAGAACGAGATATAAAAAAATGGTTGTGCTCAATAATCTGCTTTCTTATACGCTTTAAACTTAGGTCCGGGTAGGCTCATCCCGGTGATGGCCCGGTAGCCCGCATTAACGCATACGGTTTTACTAATTTTGATCTTGGCGAACGGCGAGTGCATGTGGCCGCCCACACAAACTATCGGCTTGTATTTTTTTACCAGCTCCTTAACAATAACACTTCCAAAGTGTTCTTTGTAGCGAGGACTATTCTTGTCCAAGACCATGTCTAGTTTGGTTCCAAACGGTACGTTGTGGGTTAAGAAAATGACTGGCTTTTTGGCCTTCTTGAATAATTGTTCTAGCTTTCCTTTGGTGTATCGATAGTCTTGCTTCAACAAGTCCATGACGTCGTTGTCCCTAGCGCGCTTCTTGTCCTTTTTATTTTGTGGGAGTTCTGGACCTGAATGGTCCCCATACCCTATGATCGTGTAGTCACCCGCCACTCTTGCTTTCATGTGCACGTCAACAACATTCTTCAATCCCTTCACCATTTCTGCATACGTTTTGTACTTCCACGGCAGCCCGTTGGGCGTCCAATCCCAGTTGCCAGGAACAAGATATGTCTTTTTTCCGGTCTTGTTAAACGCTTCTAACACCTTCCTTCCCTTGCTCCAGGACTTTTGGACCAACCGTTTAGCCTTAGCCTTGCCGATGATATCCCACCAAGTGAGGTCAAGCTCCGGATGCCTCATTCTAAGTTTGAGTGCTCTGAAAATCCGTGGCCGTAGTTCAGATGAGCACACATCCCCCACGCACAAGATTTCCCCTGGTCTGGACTTTACAGAAGGCTTCCACCCGTGCAGATCTCCGACTACAATGAAATTCATACACACAAAGAAGTTTGGGCATTTATAAAAGCTTCGCACTACTCAGTAACGCCTGCTTCTTCGGGCGTGAGTTCCTTGTCAAAAATTATGCGGTACTGTCCTTGTAATTGTTCAAAAGTACCTCCGCAACTCTCGAACGTTTCCATGAACGGCGTTTTTCCTCTGTAGATCCCATTCTCTAGCGAAAACATGGCTAGCTTGCGGCCTTCTCCTTGATCGTGAAAGTTATCTGTGCCCTCTGCAAACATCATCCAAACATCCCCCGAGCCTGTTTGATCCCACAACCTCTGCGCACATATCTGGCCATAGCGCCTGTGTTCAGGATTGGTGACCAAATAGATGTCATCGCGCTGTGGCTTACCTCTTTTTACCTCCCCCATAAATGCTGGCAAAAAGTCTTCAACTTTATTAACGCGCAAGAACGAGACCTCGTCCAAGTCCTTAGCCATCCCCCAGCCCCAATACGCAGCAAACGTACGCACGCCAGCCGCATGTCCAGCCATAATTCCTGGGGGCGTGTCATCAATATAGATAGTCTCATGAGGGCCAACACCTATCTCGTCCATGCATAGCTTTATGCATTCTGGATCGGGTTTTGGTTTCGTTACCTCATCCTTTGTTACTATAGAAACAAACCTTCCATCTAGGTCGTTTTCTGCAAGCATGGAATCCACGCTACGCCGCACGTTGGAGGTGGCAATACCTAACTTGTACCCTTGAAGACCGTCGAGCAATTCCCGTATTCCTAGGAAAAGTGGGGAATAAAATGATCCGACCTCGCTTGCATAATGCTCCACCAGAGAATCTATCTGACCTTCAGGAAAACCTAGAGTTCTGTAATACTCTGCCATAGGACTGGCAGCCTTGGCTTGGAATTCATTAATAGTAAAGTTAAACGGAAGTCCCAAGCGAACGGCATGATCTCGACAGTGATCCCTATGTGCAGTAAGAGAATCCTGCAGCACGCCATCGACTTCAAAAATAACCGCTTTGATCATGCTCTGTTTTAGGTAAAAGGGCCTAATAAAGTTTTAGGTGCCCAAAACTCGCTTTTCCATAATCTATGCAGACCAGAATCCAACAACACCCCTTTTTAAAGCTAAAAAATTACTACCGTACTAATTATTCAGGGTGACAAAGACACAACAATACCTAAAGAAATGTCAGAATCTGCTATAAAGAAGCTGAACAAACAATCAAAACTTTGCATACTCAAAGGTGCAGATCACAAATTCAAAGGACATGAACAAAAAGTCATTGAACTTTCGCTAAGCTGGTTCAAGGACCACCTCGCATCCGCATCGTAATAAGGTCAAGACCGCCAGGGGATCTGAACCCCTGACTTCGATGGGGTCGGGAGGATTCGTTCAAAAAGATTCGGATCCCAGAATAAACTAAATCTTTTTTCTTCCATGGATTAAATAGTAAACACAGTATATGGACAAGATAATAGCAATTAACAAAAATGGAACTTTCATGGTGTATACATCCGCCAAATACCCCGTAGCAGGCTCTAATACGAGAATCACAAGGGCCACCATAAATGAGAACATTGAATCAACTGTGGCCCTGCGGTGACTAGGAGTATGCTCATGCACATAACTACTTTTTGAGATTATAAATAATCCATGAGGGATAGCGATGAGTACAAAACTTATTGCTCCTACCATATAGCTCTTAGTAAGCACCATGACGTAAAATAATACTGTGATCAGTACTATCTGTAACGCAAATATGTTTTGATATGACCATCTCCGTCGTAGTGAGGGAGCAATGTTTGCCGCGGTAGTTACAAGCAATGATTTGAAAGTATACGCAATACCAAATAAAACCACCGGTAATGCCAACTGTTTTAGATAGATTTGTCCATACCCATAGGAGAGATCCGATCCAATACTAAATATGATAGTGAAAACTAACATTGTTTTTAAGGGATTATTTTCAAAAATATGCCTCGCGGATTTCGCGAAATGCGTAAAAACATTGACGTGGGTCATAGGCTTGTGGAATTTTGGTTCCTTAAAGGTTAAAATAACAACAAGTGAGGCAATCAAAAAGATTAGCGAGAGCTGAAATGGTAACAAACGGGAAAATTTGTATAAGAAACCTGAGGACGCGAAAGCGATAATCAAAGGTACTTGCTGGTATATATGCTGTCTTGCCCAGAGCTTTTCAAATTCTTTCTCCCTTTTTAATTGTTTCAAAGTGTCGTAAAAGAAAGCAATATCCGTGCCTGACAAGAACGAATAGGCCACCGCAGACACTATACTAGCTATGAAAAAATGCCAATATGCATTTGCCCACATAAGAATGACCACTTGCACTATCGCAAATATTGAAGAAATAAGTAGTACGTTCTTTCTCCCCCACTTATCCGCAAGTATTCCTGAAGGTACCTCGAGGATTATTCTTATAAGATTCCATATAACACCCAGAAACGCAATCTTGACTATGGTTAAGTCATTAGCCAGGTAAAATAGTTGGATGATTGGTGTGAAAAATCCAAAATGCACCAACGCAGTAGCTAGATAATATTTCCAGATGTTTGATTTAACCTGCTCATTCTCAGTCACAAAAGACTTTGGCCAAAAAATAGTTTATAAACCCATCTAAAAGCCCCGCTAGTTTTCTTCCAAAAGAGTCCGATTGCACAAATACGGGGTCGGGAGGATTAGATCAAAAAGGTTCGAATCCACACAGTTCCACAAATAACTACTTAAAGAACCACATACTTTGACGGTTATGCAAAAGATTGCCTTCAAGAATTCAAGAGGGAAAAATATTGTTGGCGTTATACACAAAGCAAATTCTAAAAGATGTGTAATTATTTCTCATGGCTTCACCGCATGTAAAGATCGGGAAAGATTCGTGAAATTGGCAGAGTCACTCAGCAGAGAGAGAATAACTGCACTTCGATTTGACTTTTCAGGATGCGGAGAAAGCGATAACGATTACATCACGGTAAAAAGTCAAGTAGATGACTTGAGATCCGCTATCAAGTACATGAAGACCCAAGGTTACAAAGAAATTGGGCTGTGGGGAGAAAGCCTTGGAGGACTCGTTTCTTTGAAAGCATTTGATGGTAGCATTATTTGTATGGTTGTGTGTGCACCCGTAACTGACAGCCGAAAACCCAGTATTGAAAAGGAAATTGTGAAAACAAATGAAAACACGAGTGAAAGAGGGAGAGAATTCATAATTCACAAAGATGGCCGAGAGTTCAAAATAACCAAGGACTACTTTGATGAACGAGAATGTGTTGACCAAAATAAACTATTGTCAATAGTTGAATGCCCCGTACTAATTATTCAGGGTGACAAAGACACAACAATACCTAAAGAAATGTCAGAATCTGCTATAAAGAAGCTGAACAAACAATCAAAACTTTGCATACTCAAAGGTGCAGATCACAAATTCAAAGGACATGAACAAAAAGTCATTGAACTTTCGCTAAGCTGGTTCAAGGACCACCTCGCATCCGCATCGTAATAAGGTCAAGACCGCCAGGGGATCTGAACCCCTGACTTCGATGGGGTCGGGAGGATTCGAACCCCCGACCACGCGGCCCCCAGCCGCGCATTCTACCAAGCTAAACTACGACCCCAAGACTTAATCCGGATTGTTGGGCGCATATAAAGGTTGTGATTGTACTACGTTTGGTTTTACAGGGTCATCCACCACATGATAGAGAAAGCTAGTTGCCAGTAGAGAGGCAGTCACAAGACCTGCTGCGATACCTCGTTTCACATAGGCTCCCTGTCTGCGTACTATCTCAGGGAACCATGATCTCTTGCACTCCCCAATACCCATCAACTCCTTGAAGCCATCCGTGAATCCACCAATAAACGGACCAGATGCAGACCCAATGACAACCATACCAAACGTTCCCAAAGCTATCTCCTTAGGATCTCTCGCACCCATCATGTAATAGATAGGCGGACTAGATACACCAAAAGCGGTAGCACAGTACACAAAATCGTAAGCTCCTTGCACCCACTCACTAGAATTATCCGTAATATCTAGCATCCTCCGACCGGCTTTCCGGCCCCTCTCGTAAAGCCAACCCAGACCAAAATACAACAATCCCCCCGCAAACATTCTGGTCTTGATAGACGCCTCGTCCGGCATATCCGCGATGAGTTTTTCCGAAGCAGCCAACAAAGGAAGGGGAACAACGATTTGCGTGGTCGTGTCACAAATGTGTTCCTTGAAAGCTTGCAATTTTGGCATGTATTATGTGCATGAACAGGACTTAAAAAGGTTGGGAAGGGGTTTATAAAGACAGCGTCGATAACAAGATCATGACAAAAAAGCGCTGGAGCGTTCGATCTATCGCGACACTGATGGGAATCACCATTGTCGGAGCGGCGGGATTATTCCTAGCAACTAGTGGTCTCGTCCAAAGAGCCACGCGACGTGCTCCTGTCCAACAAGCAGCACCACCCGCGCCTGCCGAGAGAGAGCACGCCCTGTCTGAACCTGTCCAAACACACAGGGGAGAGGCAAGACTCACCCTAGAACAAGGAGGAATATATGACTTCATCTGGGACGATCCAAACAGAAAGCCACTCGGACCTAACGAGTTCCTAGACAATGGCTTCATCTACAAATTCGAACAGTTCTATAGTGGAGAGTGGACTAGCAAGCCTAAAGGGATAATTGATTTAGGCGTGAACAACACACCTTACGAAGTGTCACCCGTCGTGACCGGCCTAGAATTGGAAGAAAGACTCAGCCCGCACAAGGTTCCAAAACAGGCAGTGATCAATTTTTGGGACAACATAAGCAATGTTGTTGGATTGAAACTCAAGGAAAAATTCAACACGCAAAGTTATGGCATCGCAAACTCCCGGGCAACGGATACCGAGTTCTGGGAAACCTTTGCAGAAGTACTCAGATTAGCTAACGTCGCCTACAAACCCGTAACGCTAATGAGCAGCGCGTTCAGCACCGACCTACACCGCCGGGGCTGCAGAAGTCTAGATTGTGACACCATCGCAGAAGGTGGGGCTCACGTGGCAATGCGGTACGGTAGAAAGCTCGAGCTTTCCCTACAACCCGAGCACATGTTTGGAATAGCCACCAACAAAGAGGTAGAATTCACCGCCTTCCGCGAGGTGGAACACTCCACAAAACAGGTGCCAAAGGGAGATGGCACAGGTATGGTAGAATGGAAGGTCGAAACCCATACAGACCGGCCAAAAGATCTGCTCATCCAACACCAAGCATTTCACTTTGAGAACTGGTGCAGAGAAAATGGGTATCCTGCCATCGACCACAATCGCACGGTAACGTCCCGCAGAGGGCTATTCACACCCCTATCACAGAGAGACATCAAAGAAGTACAAGAAGCAGAAATTCGGAAAACAATATTCGTTGAGACCATGGATGCCGGAGACAAAGAAAAATCATTAGCCTTGCTTGAAGACTACATCACCTTCGCAGAGGGCTGCCAACAAAACCAAGTCATGCTCAGAGGATTAAGCGTTCTTGGTGCATGGTCAGAGCAAGCCATAGCAGACTACACCTATGCAAACAGTTCTTCCGAGTACACAGCAGCATCACTAGAGAAAGTGTTACGCGCAGTGACCGCCTTTGAGGAAAAAGGAGGCGCGGCACTACACAACGCAAAACTTCACCATCAGAGAACAGAACTTCGACTGGAGTACGTCCGTAACCCCAACGTTGCAACTTCGGTTAGCCGAGCAAGCGGGTACTTCGTAGATCGAGCATGGGCAAGTATTGAAACAAACAAAACTCGAATGGTCGAACTCGACCGGAGAGGAAAGATAGGCCAGCTCATACACGAAGCAGCGATTAAGGGAAGCGACATCAACAGCAAAATGTTTGACCTGTACTGCGAGTACGTCTGCCGTCATGAACCAAAAAAGGCAGAACGCATCAAAGGCGGTCTGTTGCTAGGCGTAAAAGCATGGTATCAAACCTTGAACAACTCACCACAAAACACGGAGAGACAAAAACGTGCGCACGCTATGATCTTGGAGAACGCTCGAAACATGGTAAACGGAGAAAAGTACTCAAAAGAGCCAAGCATGTGGGAACCCTTGAAAGGATTTTTCGAACCTCTAGAACGCATGAGAAGCGCTTACCTTGCGTTGGGCAACAAGGGAAAGATGGTTGAGTAACTCTTAAGTACCTCCCCTCTAAACATAATCCATGAGCGAGCAATGGATAGGTAACGAAGTCATCATGGACATGCACACGTTCTTAGACGTTGCCAACCAAACCTTGGCCAAGACCCATACCTTGTTCGAGCACCTTGATAATTTTGATAATCTGGTGGGCTGGGCGTTTGAAGAATGCGATGACGAGGATGTTAGAAACCTGATACTCGAGGTGAGCGCGGCCTTGATAGAACTGAAGGAAAAAATACAAACGGATGAAGTGGAGGACATCGCACTCATTGCAGAGACCAAAGAAAACATTCTAGCCTTAGAAGCATCAGTCAAGCAGAGAGAGTTTCACGTCGCAAAAAAGCTAAAGAAAAAGGTTGAGGGGGAAGCAATCCAGCACGATCGAGCAACACAACAAGAAATAAAAGACATCCATTCCTGTTTCATCAACATCATGCGCATCGTCAAGGCCTCAGGCTTGCTGGATCGCGAGACCACGGACAAACGACTATCATCAGTCATCCAGAATGTATATATGTTGTTGGGAACGTACGAAAACATATTCCGAGATCTCCTTCACAAAGAACAAGAACTGGAGAAGGTTTTTAAGCAAGACTAGTTCTGCAAGTACATGGCCCTACAACCTTTACAGGAGCACGAAAAACCTTTCGTGGCAGCCAAGTTGGCAGAAAACTGGCAAGAGAGAGGCCTAAACTTTGACCAAAGCTGGGCAGAAGAGTGCCTACAGCACGGCCATCGACGCACCATAGTTGGGGATGAGTTCTACACGTACAAAGTGAACAAGAAAATCTTAGGTATGGTGAGTTTAGTAACCTTCGAAGGCGGCGTTGCAGAAATCCGAGATAGTATAGAGTTGACGGATAGTGGTGTTGTGCTGAAGAACCTACTCACCGAACTTATTGAGGTAAGCAAGATGGGCGACGTACGAAAGTTATACTCCTTAGTGTTGAAGAACAACACGGCAATCTACACTGCGCTAGGCTTCAAAAAGGAAGGCGAGTTGTTAGATCACTTCAAAGAAGGTGAGGACCTCACCATCATGAGCCTACTTTTGTGAACGTTTGATAATAATAGTATCTTTGTCTGGCACAGAGATGAACAATTCTTCACCCTTCTTCAAGCCCAAACTTCTGATGATGTTGGCGTTAAAATACATTCCCAAGCGGTCTTTCGACACCTTGACAACAGTATGCTTGATGGTAAGAGGACTATTTTGCACGACCACCAGAACGACCCCCATCGCCCTTAACAGTCGTGCATATGATATAGAGATTGGTCAATGCGAACCACGAATCCTTCATAGAACAGGTGCCGTCTTTTTGACTATATAAATGTTTGGATTTTGATTGCACCTTAATAATATTGCCCGTACATATCATCTCTTTCATATTCGACTCGGGCCTTTACGTTATCCCACATCTCCCTTGCGTGCTGTCGCATCTCTCGAGGATCGGGATGGCCATCGAAGAATTTGTACGTGGCTCTCAAAATGTTCCCTCTGTCCTCCAGGTACAAACCAATCTACTCTTCCGGTACCTCCTTAGCCCTGAGGTAGTCCTCAAAAAGGATTAACTCAGGGTGCTTGAAGCGGAAACCAGAGTCCTCAGTGAGTGAGGAGGCGCGATGGTCTACGATAATCACCGGTCCGGGTGTTGCGGCCATCTCTTTGAGGAGCACTTTTTCTGCGCGAGCGGCTATCTCTGGTTTTGCGGTATCCAAGAACTCATCAAGCAGAGCAAGAGTGTGCTCATCCCACATTTGAATATCCCGTCGTAAGGTATGGATCTCCGCGGATAGCGAACCATGGCCCCTCATGCTCTCCTTGTCATAGCTTAGGTAGAAGCTATCTGTTCTTGGCAAGTGGGCCTCATCACAGAACAAGACCAGGTTTGCCATGGCAATCCTGTGGTAGACACCAATGTTGGAAAGCAGTTCTGTCTTTCCTCCGCTGTGTGCCCCTCCCAAGATAATCTTATTGTCATCCGGACAGTATTCAAGACTGAACAGCGTAGGATCGTCAATATCCGATGCTAAGGGTTCCGCATTGCGCACCATGAATCTGCCTTCGTCATTGAATGTAGGAAGGCAGACAGGCAACCCCCATAGCTTTCTATTGCGGTAGCACAATGCTTGGGAGAAAAGGACGGTAAGCGGGTCCACAAAGTAATCATGTCTGGTCAGGAAATCGCGAATGCCTCTGCCGTGTTCATATTCCTTACCATATTGAAGTTCGTTATCTGCTAACTTCACCAAGCCTAATTCCATCACCTTCATGCCCTTGAGGGAAGTGTTTGCTATGTATCTCTCTCCCGTTTGGAGGCGTGTGACTATCCGACTCGCCTTAGGTTCAAACGCGTGGCCATACCACGCATACGTCATGCCTTCCTCGTCGTCCTCAGTCAAGGCGTGGATGGCGTTCGCGAAAAGGTGCATTCGCTCGTCGCGCGCGAACTCTTGTTCTAGTGTAGTGTAGGCACGCATCATGCCAGGGTAGTGTTTCCGGACTGTCAGGATCGATGAGCGGTCGGATCTGAGATCGTCGGAGATCTGTGCCTCGTGAAATAGTAACGATCTCATGGCACTGAACACGTTGGTATTTTTTTGCTCGAACATGTCGAGAAAATACTCAATGCAAGCGCGTCTGGACGAATTGTCCCCCTCATAATTATTGAGCATCTTATTCAAGGTTTTGTGCCCATGGGCGCTGCCATACCAATGATCGCTCTCGTGAGCGTTCATATGATCGCGTTTCCCTGCGTACCTTTGTTCAGTGCAACCTGCGCGGACCAAGTGACTATAGTAGAATGTCGTCAGTGGCTCGAGCTTGTCTTCATTTTCGTGTTCAATGTTTAAATCATGAAACAAACGCATATGATCCTCCTAGCACGATAGGCCTCAACCGCTCGTACCACTCCCAGTAGGGTTCCTTGTCCTTGTGATCGTACATTCTGTCCCTAGGATTGGAGAACGATAGATCCATTTGTTTTTCGGAATCCTCAAGAATTTGGTCGACATGCTCGACAAGTATTGATTCATCTGGCCAGGATCTATGGAAGGCGTAGGTTGGCTCAATTCTTCCATTTCTTCGTTCATAACCTGGCGAGAAGATGTTCCACTTTCTTTGGTTGATGTGTTTACCACGGTGTGTGATGATGAACAGGTGGGCTCCTGTTTTTCTCATGTCTTCAATCACCGCGGGCTCTAAAGGTTCTGCTGCTTCCTCGCTTGCGTGTTGAAGGAACTCATCTATGAAAAGTGCGTGGTGTGGCGTAAGATCATAGAGGTTTTCAGCTCGCATTTTGAGCTCAGATTCCACCTTGCCCTTTCTGTGGCCTTGGTCTACTTTGAATGAATGCCAGACATGGGTCACGCGAGGAAGGATTACCTTTTCAGCGGGAAGCCATCTCCCTGACCAGCCTGCGATCAGATAGTGACCCATAGTCTCAAGCAGTAACGTTTTTCCTCCGCTATGCAATCCGTTGAGCAACACACGACGGCCCTCATCATAGCTTATATCACACGGTCTAGGGTCTGCACACAGGTAGATAGGTTCTGCCTGAATGAGAGCGTAATGATCATTGGAGAATTCTGCCTGGCAAACGGGCATGCCTGCCATATCTCGCTGGTGTGCCCAGAACGAATCCACGTAGAGTGTGGCGAGAGGGTTTAGTAGGGTCGTGAAGTTGCTTAAGGCAACATTCTTCATGTATCGTACTAAGTCACTTGGCGACATGTTAATGTTTGTGTTGCTTCCGGCAGGGAGGCGGGAGGTCATAGAGGGTCCCTCTTTTCCTTTGTCCAAACCTATCCACACTCGGAAAACATCACTTCGGGTGCGGTTTTCATCTTCAAGTGTAGGCTCCATTTCTTGTACGACGTAATCAATCCCTCGATTGAGTGCTTCGTGACAGAACACCAAATCCTTTGCTTCTTGTGCTTTGTACATGCTCATGGCGGCATCTTCCAAAATGCCTCCCTTCTTGCGCATTTTCAGGAGTAGCTGTTCTGCTTCGCCGTAATATCTTGTTATAGCCTCATCAGGGGGTGGCCTCGTGCTCTCTTTGCCTTGTCGTCCATTCTATGATAAACTGTAGGGCGTCGAAATGTTTGTGCAAGTCCTTGGGACCGGCAATGTCATCCTTCAGCGCACGTGCCACCTCTTGTCTGTAGCGGACCCTGTCTTTAGCATGCAGTGGACCAAAATTGTCCTTTTCCAAGAAGCAGGGACGGTGGTAGATGTTATCTCGTGGGTGGCTAAACACTCGGATGTCTTTATCGCAAAACTGGAGATATCGATCCCTTACCACGCTCTGATCAGGGAAGTCTTCCTGAACGAACATTGTCTCTCCTGGCAAGTCCGCTAAAAGCATAGGTCACCGACCTAGCCATTGCTTAAAAACTTGCGCCCGGGTTTAAAAAGGGTTAATCGTGTCCGTGGCCGCCTAGGTAGATTTTCTTAATCTTTGGGTTCTTTAGAATCTTCTTGTCGCCGTGCAATCCTACTTTGCCTTCTTCTAAAACATAGATGCGGTCTGCTAGTTTGACTGCTTGCTTTGCGTTTTGTTCAACAATCAGGAAAGAACAACCTTCTTTTCTGATGTCTAGAACTTTTTGGAAGACTTCTTTCATTGCTTTGGGCGATAAGCCAAGGCTTGGCTCATCTAGTAACAATAATTGTGGGTCTTGCATTAAGCTTCTGCCGATGGCAAGCATCTGTTGCTGGCCTCCGGATAAGGTTCCGCCTAGCTGGCTGAGTCGTTCTTTTAGGATGGGGAAGTGTTTGAAGACTTCTTCCATGCGTTTTTTGAGTAAATCCTTTTCTTGGGTGAGGTAGCCGCCCATCTCTAAGTTTTCTCTTACCGTAAGCGTGGGGAAGACCTGTCTTCCTTGGGGTACGTAGCCAATGCCCATTTCTATGCGTTCGTGCGTAGGTAGTAAGGTGACATTCTTGTGTTTGTAGTTTATGCTTCCAGAGTAGATGTCGTTCAACGCAAAGATACTCTTTACTAAGGTGCTTTTTCCTGCACCATTAGGTCCGATGATAACAACTATCTCTCCAGGGTTGACATGAATGTCCACTCCTCGTAACACTTCTAGCTTGCCATATCCGCTTTTGAGTTTTTGTACGTCGATGAGTTTATTTGCCAAGATACGCCTCCAGCACTTTTGGATTGCTTCTTACTTGTTTGGGTGTGCCTTCCATTAACAACTTTCCTTCGTTCAAAACAATGACGTGGTCTGAGATGCTCATGACAAAATCCATGTCGTGTTCTATGAAGAGGACAGTTTTTCCTTCCTTTCTAAGATCTGTGAGAATCTTTTTCATCTCTTGGCGTATTTGCGGGTTCACGCCTGCGGTTGGCTCGTCCAACATCAAGAACGTGTGAGGTAGGAGCATGGATCGGGCTAGTTCGAGCAACCTTCCTTGTCCGTAGGATAGTTCGCCGGCTATATGGTCTAGGAATCCTTGTAGGCGTACTTTGGAGAGGGCTATCTTAAGCTTGTCATCGGTTGTCTCTTGTGCTAGTTTGAGGTTATCGCGCACTGTCATGTTTTTGAACGTTCTCGTCATTTGGAATGTTCTAGATATCCCTTTTCTGGCTCGTTCGTGGACTTTTAGCGTAGTAATGTCTTCTCCGTTGAAACTTACCTTGCCTGCATCGCTTGGTAGTGTTCCACTGATCATGTTGAATAAAGTCGTTTTCCCTGCTCCGTTTGGTCCGATTAAGGCAGTTATTTTTCCTTTGGGAATCTTGATGGAGCAGTTGCTGACTGCGTGCACTCCACCGAAGCTTTTGCTCATGTTCTTTGCTTGGAGCATCATTCTAAGTCCACCTTCCCTAAGAGTCCTCGTGGTTTGTAGAGTACGATAAGCAATAGTAATAATGCAAATATCATGGCGCGCATGGGCCCCACTAATGAGCTGGGGAAGCCGATGAATCGTAAGGGTTCTGGCAGTAATACAAGGATGAGTGCTCCTAGTATGCTTCCTTCTAGGCTTGCTAGCCCTCCAACAATAAGCATGCTGAGGAGTAAGATTAACTCGTTGATGCTGAAAACGCTAGGATCTATGAAGGTGATGTAGTGTGCGTAAAAGGCTCCTGCAAGGCCAGCAATGCCTGCGCTGATGGCTAGACAGAGTATTTTGTGCTTGAAGACATCCTTTCCTAGTGTTGCTGCTGCTACTTCATCATCTCGTACTGCTTGCAACACCCTTCCGGTTGGTGTGCTGACGAACCATTTTAGGATGAGGTAGACTACTAATACCAGGGCGAGTAGGCTTACCACGATCATGGTGTTGCTGCCCATCCTTTGGATGCCTGCAATGCCTAGGGCGCCTCTTGTCAGACTAATCCAGTTTCTTGCTATGCTTCCGCAAATGAACGTGAAGCCTAGTGTTGCCAGTGCTAAGTAATCCCCTCTTAGCTTTCCACAAGGTAATGCTAGTAGTGTTCCTGCTGCTGCAGCAAGGATGACTGCTAAGGGTATAGAGATTGCTAAGGGCATGTGTGGGCTAAGTATTGCAGTGACGTACGCACCTATACCAAAGAAGGCGATGTGGCCTAGGTTCAACAATCCTGTGTAGCCCACAGTAAGGTTCAAGCTTAATGTCAGTAATGCATACATGCCAAACATGATTCCTAGGTGGATGAAGTAAGCACTGATCATGATTTGCCTCCGAACATACCTTTAGGTTTGAATAAGAGGAAGACGAATAATAGGGCGAATGCTATTGCGTCTTTGTAGCCACTAGGTAGCCACCAGATGCCTATGTTTTCTACTAAGCCTACGAATAATGATCCTGCCACGCTTCCTGGCACAGAGCTCATGCCTCCGATGACTGCTCCGGTAAAGCCCTTGATGATCATGCTCGTGCCCATTTCTGGGAATAAATTTTGTTCTAGTCCTACAAGAATGCCTGCCACGCCTGCTAGTCCTGAGCCTATCATGAAGACGTAGGTGTACATTTTTTGTGGGTTGATGCCTACGGTTTGCGCCACCGCATTGTTGTCTGCTGTCGCACGCATCGCCTTACCTAGCTTTGTGTGCTTCATAAAGAAGTATAAGCCTATCAGTAGGAGGAAGACCATGGCGATGATGATCACTTGTAGTTGTGTTATCCTTGCACCCCATACATCAAACACAGGATTGGTTATAGGGATGCTTTTGACGTCTGCACCTGCTACTGCGAGTATTGCAGAGTTCAATAGTATCATTAAGCCTATGCTTGCTATTAAGAGAACAGCTGCCGAGGCCTTTCTTTTTCTTAGAGGTCTGTACACTATCCAGTCAATGACTGCTCCAAAGATGCTTGCAATGATTATGGTGAGGATGATGCTTAAAGGAAGTCCTAATCCTAGCTTGATTAGTAGGTAGAAGATGTAGGCTGCGAATGCTACAACACTTCCATGAGCGAAGTGGACGAATTTTGTGACGTTGTATATCAGAGAGAAGCCTGTTGCGACAAGCGCGTAGATGCTGCCTATTATCAGCCCATTCATGATGAGCTGCACTGCAACTGACATACTAGTCGTTTCGTCCTCCTGTTTTTAAGTGTTGCGCCAAACCTTTATGCCTCACTATATTCAGGACTATTCGTCTCGCGTTTGGTTCAGATGTCATAATACCGATCAAGCAATACTTTCTTCTCTGGTCACTAATGTGGCTGCGGATGTGAACAGTCAACGAAAAAAGCAGCATGCACGCCACAAGACCGATTGGTTGAGGGCTGCCCAGAAAGACTGCACCAGGTGTGTGGCTTGTGGGATGGCGCAAAAATACAATGCATTAAGGCTCCTTGTGGTCAAACCTTTGATCATGAATGCTTAGCGTGTCAGAATCCGGATGTGCTTTGGTGGCAAGAAGGGGCTTGTTAGTGCGATACCATACCCTTTACTTCTTTCACCAAGATCGCGAACAATGATTTAGCCACACCTACGGCATACTCCACATCCTCATCTGTAGGCGCATACCCTTCGTAGTTTATGTTGTGACGCAAGTCTCGGAGATTGTAAAGAACATTTAGGGGCCTATTCACCTTCACATCCAGCTTGGTTAAGACCGTTAGTTGACTGGTGTGATCTTTTGATTTAATTCCTCGGTGGACAAGAACCGCGTCACCGAGCATACGAAAGCATTCGTAAATATTACGAACAATGGTGGCGTTTGATTGTGATGAAGTCTTGAGTGATAGCGTAAATTGCATGTCCCGTTCCGCAGCCGCAAGAATGCTTTGGGGCTTCCGACTAAGCATTAAGGACGAACCTCCAGAAAACCGTCAAGAACTATTCCATTTGCTATGTCCGCAAACAGATTTACATCCACATGTTTTCTTGAAAAGACGTGAAGCGTTACAGGGACGGAGGATCTATGACCTACCTTTATGTGTCCAAACGGAATTGGTCGACGCGAAGAACCCTCAGACTCTACAGCAATGTCAATGTCGCTGTCGGTCGTGTCTTGACCTTTACGATAACTTCCGAAAAACACTATAGCTCTCGCTTGTGGATACTGTTGTTGAATATCAGGTAGAAGTCCCGATGCGTAAAGCTCGCTCAGATTAAAGGGAATTTTCAGAGTAGTATTGTATTCATGATCTAGGCTACACGTGATTCTCCACACCCTTCCCAAAACATCAATATTAAGAAAACCATCGGCCGCAAGCCGCGTCACCACACGGTTTGCCGTGGTTTTTGCGATACGTACGGCTTCGGCAAGATCACTTAACCCTACCGGGTCCTCCGGATGTGCAAAAAACCAATATATCACTCTCAGAAGACTTTCCTCCTCAGATACAAAGGATCGGGTTCTTTTTCTTGATTTTCTCTTCATACCCTATAGTAACCAAGAGAACTATATAAACTTTTCGGAAACCATATGAACTTTTAGAGAACCATTATTGCAGGTAAGCCTTCACAATAACCACATCTTCTACTGGGCGGTCGCTTTGGGTTTCTACTTTACTAATCTTCTCAACAACATCCATACCCTTGACTACCTTGCCGAAGACAGGATGTTTGGCGTCCAGATAGCCATTATCTACTAAGTTGATGAAGAACTGGCTTCCACCCGTGTTCGGGCCTGCATTGGCCATGCTGAGCGTGCCTGGCTCGTTACGGTTGTGGTCAGTAAATTCATCTTTGATTTTGTAGCCAGCGTCTCCTGTTCCGGTTCCTGTAGGGTCTCCACCTTGGATCATGAAGTTAGGGATGATCCTATGGAAGATGACGCCACCATAGAAGCCTTCTTCTACAAGCTTCTTGAAATTGCCTGCAGTTACTGGCATGTCTGTAAAGAGTTCTACCTCGATGTCGCCGTGGTTGGTCTCTAGTATTACGTTTCCGGTCATAGTGTTACCTGCGCATGCGGTTAATAATAAAAGAAAAAATAATTTTTTCATTCGATCTTGACTACCTTTCCGTCTTGGATTTGCTGGATAGCAAAGTCAAGTATGGGATCGCCGAACTCGTCCATGGTGAGCTTACCGATAGCACCTTCCCAGTCTTTGGTGGCTGCTAGGGCATCTCTTACCTTTTCAGTGTCCTCGCCGTGTTCCTTCATGGCGTCTGCCACTAGGTAGAGTGCGTCTCTGGCTGCTGCTTGGTAGAAGGGGAAGGCAGGTTCGCCGTGCTTGGCTCGGTAGTCTGCCATCACTTTCTTTGCAATCTCGCCTTCTTCGTCAAAGGCTGCCTCTACGCCAGTTATGCCTTCAAACAATACAGCATGTTCCTTGACGATGTCTCTTCCGATCAACACTTCTGCTGTGAAGATGGCCACGTCAAACTTTAGCTGGTTTGCTTGCGTGATCACTTTTACTGCGCTTGCAGGGAACTGTGGCACGTAGTACAACACGTCAGGGTTTTTCTTTTTGAGCTTCAAGAGCGTTGTCTTGTAGTCAGTGTCCTCTGTGTTGTAGCTTTCTGCTGCCACGATCTCTCCGCCAAAGTCTATGAAGACCTCGTTGAACACTTTGTGTAGGCCTTGGGAGTAATCCGTGTTTGCTGATAGTATGGCTGCTTTTCTGAAGCCTAGGTCGTAGGCTGCTTGTGCTGCCACTCCGCCTGCAAAGGCATCAGAAGGTGCTGTTCTGAAGATGTATTCTCCAGCGTTGCTGATGTCTGGGCTTGTTGCGGATGGAGAAATCATGATGACTCCTGCTTCCTCAACAATGGGTGCTGCGCCTAACGTTTCGCCAGAGCATACTCCGCCAAAGATTACTTTGACTTCGTCCACGTTGACTAGCTTGTTAGCTGCGGTTGCTCCGTCTTTAGGATTGCATTTTCCATCTTCTAGTATGATGCGTACGTTCTTACCGTTGATACCACCTTCTGCGTTTAGTGTGTCAACGGCTATTAAGAGTTGTCTGGAGATGGGCTCGCCGTAGGCTGCTCCGTCTCCTGATAAGGGCATGATTGCGCCCATGACGATCTCTCCGCTAGAGGTAGGAGTTTCGACAGGTGTCTCTGCAGGTTCTTCGACCTTTACAGGTGTCTCAACCTCGAAGGGTGCGCCTGGCACGGCTTCTTGCGGCGTACCGCACGATGCTAGCAATAATATTCCGATTAGTAACCAAACCTTTTTCATGCTCGTGGGGAGTTTGAAGTTATATATAAAGATTGCTAGTAGAATAGAGATCGTTTTTAAACCGCCCACACATTAAGACTCCATGTGCGGTATTATAGGGTTGTTTGCTCCAGGAGCAGAGAAGGCGGTTGCTAAGGCAGTGAAGGCCATGCATCGTGGCAAGGATGGAGAAGCCATGATGAAGCTGCATAACGGTGCTATCGGACATTGCTTGCATGCCATGACTGGTAAGGTCAAGCAGCCACTGAAAGGAAAGGGCGTGTTGGTGGCAAATTGCGAAATCTACAATTACAAAGAGTTAGGAGAAGGCAACGACGCCCAAGTGTTGCTCAATGTTTTGGACAAAGAAGGCATTGACGGGTTGGACAAGCTTGATGGCGTGTACGCGTTTGCCTACATCACAGACAAAGAAGTGATTCTTGCTCGCGATTACTGGGGCGTCAAACCATTATACTACTCCACCAGGCCGTTTGCGTTTGCTTCTGAAAAGAATTTGTTAAAAGGATGCAGAGGGATTAAAGCACTACACCCAAGACAACTACTCAAGTATGATGGGAAAACGATAAGCTTTGAAGCACGCAAGTCGCGCAAGGGAGAGGATAGCTTTGCCAACGCGGTCTTGAAAAGAGTGCCAGAACAACCCTTTGGTGTGATGCTGTCAGGCAACGACAGCTTCATGATAAGTAAAGTGTTACAAGACAACAACATCAAAGCAAAATACTACACGGTAGGCTTGGAGGGCAGCAAGGATATCGCTACTGCGGTAGAGTTTGCAAAAGTTAACGAACTCGACCACACCATCATACAGATCAGTCCTGAAGTCGTGAAGCGAACCTTACCCATAGTTTGCGATCTTGCAGAAAGCTCCCAACCACAAGAGGTAGAAAGCGCCTTAATTACGTTCTTGGCAACCGCACAAGCAGCAAAGAATGATTGCAAAGCAATGCTGTCCGGCATGGGAGCAGACGAAGTGTTAGGAAGTTATGAAAGACAGCAAGAAGGCGACACAAAAAATGAAAGATTGTCCTTCTTGAGAAGACTCTTTGACACTAACTTGTACGCACAAGACGTGGTGAGCATGGTGAACGCCGTAGAAATCCGCCTACCCTTCCTAGACACGGGCTTTGTGAGCTCGTGCTTGGTGAACGCCACCACCAAAGAACAACTAGCTGAAGAAGTAGGTATCTCTTTGGTAAAAAGAACCGCACCACAATACGGCAGCGGCATAAGCAAAGTAATCAAGGACAAAAAAAAGTATCAAGCAACCTACGCACCACCCAATCTGAAGATTGCCGCACTGCTTTCTGGAGGAAAGGACTCTGTACATGCGTTGGACATCATGAAGAGTATGGGCTATGAAATTGGTTGTGCCATCACGCTACATTCTGAAAACAAGGATTCGTTCTTGTACCACACCCCCAACACGCATCTTGTAAAGTTACAAGCAGAAGCCATGAAGATTCCGTTGCTCGAACAGCAAACACGTGGCGAGCCAGATGCTGAGTTGGAAGATTTGAAAACTGCACTAGTACAGGCAAAGAAAGTGCACGACATCGAAGGCGTCGTTTGCGGAGCGTTGTTCTCACAATACCAACGAGACAGAATGGAAAGGGTTTGTGAAGAACTAGGATTGGTACTCTTTGCCCCATTGTGGCACAAGCCACAAGAGGCTCAATTGGTTGAAGTGCTAGACAAAGGTTATGAAGTAGTCATCGTTTCCACCGCAGCAGATGGGTTGGACAAGAGCTTTTTGGGAAAGCCATTAACAAAAGAAGATATTGATAGGTTAAAGCGAGTTCCTGGAGTAAACATCGCGGGTGAAGGTGGAGAATACGAAACGTTAGTAACGTTTGCTCCGTTTTTTGACAAGCGAATAGAGCTCGGAAAGACCACCATCAAAGAAGATAAGCATACGAGTTTGCTCGTCGTGGAAGAAGCAGCATTGTCGTAAATCTTCCAGTATTTCTACCACAACGCATATAAACCAAAAGGTTTAAGATATCCTCGGATATCCATGATTATATATACAAGACATGCCATCTACAAAAGAGATGCACTGGGTTTGGATAAGGCGGCAGTACGCCGCGTGATCCGCCAAGGCATGAAATGGATTAATCATGGTGGAAAGTGGCACGCAAACATGGAGGGATTGGAGGTCGTCTTCCTCAAAAAGGGAGGAAGTATCACCGTGATTACGTTGTACCTCGCTTGGAAAAAATGAAAACGTGTATTTTTTGCGGAGGAGGAATCAAAAGGCAAAAGGTCGCATACGCAGAGTTCGGTGTTCCTCTAGGTCGTTTTGACGCATTCGTCTGTCAAAAATGCGGCGAAGAATTCTTTGATGAGGCCACCGCGGACAAGATTCAGGCTGCCTCAAAGAAGGCGGGCTTGTTTGGACTCGGTAGGAAAGTGAAAATCGCAGAGTTGGGCAACAGCTTTGCAGTACGTATTCCTAAGGATCTTGCAAAACTCATTAAGCTGAAGAAAGGACAAGAAGTCAGCATTACTCCTGATGGAAAAAAAGCGTTCCGTATCGAGGTTTAGCTTGATGCTCTAGCACGGCGCTTTCGCCGCTCTTTCTTGATGCGCTTCCGTTGCCACTTCCATCGCATCTGCCTCTTCTTTTTCCAACGTCGAGAACTACGCTTCACTGCTATAAAAGAAAGTGGGCCGTTTATAAAGCTTATGCTTGGAAAGTAAGTGTGCTCAGATCTGCCTTGGAAGCAGCCTGTACAAGCTTCTTAAGATCTGCAGGTTTGGCTCCTGCCACGTTGATGGTTTTCAGAACTCCACCGTCGACATGCTTTTGGAAGGCTGCCTGTAATTTTAGAGAATGGTCTGGACCAAGAACATCATTCGTCACAAACATGCTTTGGACTTTCTTCGGAACACCTGTAAGTGGCTTGTTCAAGGCTTTTGCTAAAAGAGTGAGGTCAAAGGCGTTGTTGTCTCGCAATAACTGATCCAGTATAGGATGGACTTCTAGTAATGGATGTTCTTCCCCAACAACTCTGACGGCATAACTGAAGGCTTCGATGCTTGGTGCAGTGCCAGTAATTCCTTCAACACCTGTTGGCAGGATGGCTAGTAGTGTATCATTTCTTCGAGATTTGCCTTCTTTTTGGGAGGGGAAGCCGCCTCGTTGTTTGGCCAACTCTAAACTCATCTTTTCGGATTCTTCTCGTAGGAACTTTGCTAGTTGTTCTCCAAAGCTGATAGCCTTGGGACTGCTGTAGGGTATGTCTAGTTTGGCTAGCATGTCTGCAAAGCCCGTCACACCAATACCAATGCGTCTGTGACCTTTAGTAACGTGTTCTGTCTCGGGAATGTCGTACGCGTTAATGTCAATAACATTATCTAGTAATCTGACTGCCACTCTGACTGTTCGTTTGAGTTTGTTCCAGTCGGGCTTGCCTTCTTTGATCATGATGCTTAAGTTGATGCTTCCGGTAGGTAGGGCTTGGTAGGCTTCTAGTGGTTGTCCCATAGAGATGGGTTGGTCGTTGAACGCAATGCCTAATCCATTGGCTGCATGCTCCAAAACGTGATCGTACAATTCCTCAGCATTTGCCTTGATTACTTTCTTAGATTTTGGACTCACTACCTCAAACTCTTCGTTCTTTTGTACGGCTTCTAAGAATGCCGGACTCAGACTAATGTAGGATTGGAAGGTTTCTAGGACGTTCTTGCAGTATTCTCTACTGTCAGGATGGTGTATGCTTAAGGTGGCAGTATTTCTTTTCTCACCGGTAACCACGTTGGTTGTAGTGTCATAGATGGTTGCCCAGGAGAGTGGTCCGGTTGCGCTGCGTTGGCTGCCTTTGATGCTTGCTCCTGCAGGTCGTACCATGGTGAAGTTCATGCCCGTGCTTGCTCCTGTTTTGTGTAGTGTTACTAGATCTCTTGCAGTTTTCATGATGCTGTTTAGATCATCATCTACTGGAAGAGCGTAAAGCTGGCAAGCGTGGTTGCTTAACCCCACACTGGAGAGGATGTGTCTGCTTGGAAGGAATTCTAGCTTGGACATGACTGCGTAAAAGTCTTCTTCTGCTTTTCTTGCGCTACCAAACTCTTTGTCTGGGATGGAGAGGGTCTTTGCAACCCTTTTGAACAACCTTCCGGGTGTTTCTGTGACTCTGCCTTGGTCGTTTCTTTGTAATAATCCGTTGGCAAGTGCTTCCATGGCTCCTCCAGCAAGATTGAGATCATTCCTGATGCCCGCATAGGTCTTGAACTCGACTTTTTGGTCTCTTTTATGCTGTGCGTAAGCTTCTAGTGCCTTTTTGTTCTTTATAAGCACTTTTTGTACTACATCCCTGATCTGGGCTGTCGTGGGAACAAGGCCTGAACAGGCCTTTTCTAGTGCTGTAGTTACCTGTTGGGCGGTTTTCTTCCCACTGCCATCTACAGCGTTCTCAATACTTAAAACGAGCTTTTCGGCCTCAAACGGCACTATCTCTCCATCTCGCTTTTTTACGAGTACCAACCTTCCCATCTACTTTTTGAGACATCCGAGTATTATAAACTTTTCTCATCAGAATAGAAAGCTTTATATAAACGAGGCGCTGATTTTCGAGTTGGTGAGCACTATGGAAGAATCAAAAGGTGTTGCATTAGCAATATTAGGCATTGTGGCCGTTGTGGCGGTATTTGGACTTGTTTTGCTGTTTACTAGTGAAAAAACAGGGAACGCGTGGTCTGACATTGTGGCAGACTGCGAAGGCGAGGCAGCCGAGGGCAGATTCAGCCGTTACTGCGATGATATATTAGGCGCAGACAACGTTAACCGCGTCAATCAGGAAGCCCGTGGAGTAGCACCCTCTCAATATGGGGACAACTACGGATATTACTGATGGATAAACTACTTCTTTCTGTTTTTTTTGGTGTTGTTATTGTAGCAGGGGTGGGAGCACTCTCAATAATCGAATCAAGCAATACGGGAGCTTTCTATCCCAAACTGTACACTAAGTATATTTCTTGTCATTACGTTGAGGAGGACCAGTTTGGTCCTTGTGTGAGAATAGAGAAGCAATCAGGCCCTCGTTGCGATCCAGAACCTACCGGCATGTTGAGAAATTATGATGGTGAGAATCTGAACTGGGGACAAAGACCTTGTACTCCCGCATATGGTACGGATAGGTTCTAGAACTATTCTTGGACAGCTTTAGATTCTTCAGCTTCCCGTTTAGCCTTGTCTGCGAACCACTTTTCGCCTACAGGTTCATTGTCAAGATACCAGTTAGTATGCCATCTTTCAACTCCGTACTGAATCATAGAGCTGTTTCCTGTGCCGTCTACAACGGGCTCCCATTTTCCCTCTGAAATTGGGTCAAGTGAATCCTTCCAAGGGTCTTCATCGTGTGTTTCGATTCTTACGGTATTTACTTCATTTCCTTGAACGTCCACTTGGGTGCGCCACGCGCGTCTGATGTTGCTTCCTGGACCTCTCATCGCCAATTTGCCAGTGTCTACTTTTTTGCCATCAACAGTTCTGTACTGAGTCTGCGTTTCGCGATCGTTGTTCATTATGAGAACATAATCTCCAGGACCCCATCCATCGTTGCCTTCGTCATGATATTCAGCGTGTTCTACTCGTTTCCAACCAAAGGGCCCATAATGAAACGCGCCTTGCGGACGTGCGTAATCAAGCCTTGGAAAACCACTAATTGTATGGGTTGTGCCTGTATCAGTTTTTGTTACTTTTTTCGCGCGCTCGTATAATTCTTTATCTTTGCAGCCATAGCTTGGGGTGCGGGACCTTCTGCGTATTTTGAATCCTCTGCCTTAGCAGGTAGTATGGATAATAACGTTGCGCCGACGGTTGCAAGAACAGAAAGTACAAGTCTCATGCTTAGATAAATCGACAGGCGACTTAAAAATGTTAGGTTTTTGTTACTTAAAAGGGACGCTTTATCTCGCATCCAACAGTACGACATCCTCATCAGTCCCTTCAGCCATTCTTGCCCTGTCAAAGATTTCCTTCTGTATCTTGAGGAAAGGAGTAGATTGGAAGGGTCCTGGTTGGTGGACGATAACGTGATTGTCATCATAGCCTACTACAGGAAGGAAATGGCCCAAAAAGCCTTCCTTGCCTGCTATAACGTTCCAGTCTACAAGAACGATAGGTATGCTTGTCTTGGTGACCTTTGCTAGAAGATCATGGAGAGGTAATTTTTCTTCTTTTATCCCAACGCCAAGAGCGCGGCATTGACCTGCGAGCGCTTTCAACTTCTCCTGCGCGTTGTTCATGTCTGCATGCTCTTTGTAGTAGGCATTGTCGTGTACCGCTCCTAATTTTGTCGTGAAAAATTCTACCTTGCATCCTAGTTCTGCTGCGGCTTTTGCTAAACCAATTGTCCAGGTGATGCCACTTGCTTCTATCTCTGCTGCTTGTTGAATTTTTTGTAAAGAAACTTCTTTTCCAAAATAGTTTAGCACCATTTGCAGAGCTGTCGGTCCGCAATCGTTGGCTTTATTTTCCAAAAAGGGTACGTTAATCTTCATCGTTCACATGGATGCATTCTACTGGGCAAGAGTCTGCTGCGTTTTGGTTCTCATCAACATCTTTGTCTTGTATTTGACGTGTCTCTTTGATACCTTCGTCTACGTCTTCTTTTTTGCAGTCGATGAGGTCTGCATTTCCATCATCACTCATCTCCCAGAAATCGGGTGCAACAGCCGCGCAAGCACCACACCCTATACATTTCCAGCGCTCATGCATCAAGATGCGCATCTAGACCTCTTCGTAGTCTTCAGCGCAACTTTGCTGGCAATTTTCGCATAGGTTTACCACTACACCTTCCGGGTTCTTCATCTTGTAAGGAGCCCCTTCAATGTTGCATATTTCGCAGCTATTCATACGTTACCCCCACGTCGCCCTTGTTTGAGGCCCGTGCTAGTATGAATAATAATGTACTGAGCCTATTTAAGTATTGTGGAGTTTGACCTCTAAAACCTGCACTCCACACAATGCGTTCTGCACGTCTACAAATGGTCCTTGCTAGGTGCAAAAAGCTTGCTTGTTGGCTCCCTCCAGGGAGGATAAACCCTGTTTGTTTGGGAAGTTTTGCTTCGTAAAAATCAATGTATTCTTCTAGTTCCGCAACATGCTTGAGTTCGAGGACGGGCGTCTCTACCTTGATGTTTGGGCCCTTTGCCATCTCTGCTTGTGCATGGAAGAGTCTATGTTGGGTGAGTTCTAACACTTTTTGGATGTGCTTGTCTTTGGCAAAGCTGGCCGCCACTCCGATGGCAGAGTTCAACTCATCAATTGTGCCTACGGCATGGATGATAGGATCTTGTTTCTTCACCCTTTTACCACCGTACAAGGATGTTGTGCCTTCGTCTCCGGTTCTTGTGTAGAGTGTCATCTCTCGCCCCCAAAAAAGGGAAGATCTCTTTCGGTTAGTAACTCTTTGAGCTTGCCACGATATTTTCGCGTGGTGATGTTCATAGACACAAGAATGTTTGCGGATGTTTGCCACCTGACTAAAAAAGGATACTGGTCTTTTTTGGTGTGTACTTGCTCTGGCACGAACAAGAACCATGGCATAAGCGGATTACTTATTCCATACGCATCTCGCACCACCAGCCTTGCGTTTGAGGAATCTTCTAGGTATTGCTTGGTTGGAGGGCCTCCGAACACTGCGTCCGCACATACGTACATACTATTGACGATCGCCAATGCCTGTAACCCGTAGGCAGGCTCGCCGTGCTTACGAATTTGTAACCCCAAACCATCCTCTCTTACCAGGTGTTCGGGCGACAACATCCGCGGGCGTCGCACATTGTTTCCTCCGCAACCAAATTTTCGGATCCGCGACACCACGTAAGCTTTGGCCGCCCACGCAGCTAGGTAGTCAAAATCACGAGGGGCCTCAAAAGCTCCTTCTCCTTCTAACTCCGTAAGCATGTGATCCCAAGGCATTCTCTGGGGGGTACTTAAGAAGTCTCTTAGGTTCCTTGCGGTGCGGAAATGAGGTTCCATCGACATAGAATAACCATCTACAGACGCTTTAAAAGGGGGGCTATCGATCCATGTCCAGCGGTATGCCCGTCTCACGGCAGCTACATTCCAGGCCAATCTCAAAAACTCCCTGTTCGATAGCCATAGGAATCACTATGTGACCGTTTTGTTCTGCCTCTTCTCGCAGGATTTGACCGCCCATTTGACGCACACGGTCTGCGGGCGAGAACAAAACCCACGGGACATATTCTTGATGTGGTGCAAATGACTCACGGTAGCCCTCTAACACGTTCTGCGCATGGGGCCTTCGCAAGTATCCTGGTCCTGAGCCAGATTTTGCCTCTCCAGCAAACACAAAACCGTCTGCCTTGAACAGGGCATCCACCTCAAGATTGAGATTTGTTTTTACTTCCTTTAGTAGCGCCCCTCTAGCATGGTGAGGTAGTTGTAGGTACCTTTCTGTGCCGTTCATGGGCACATCCCATTCTACCTTTGCTGCAGTGATGCTGTCGATGACCTGACAGAGATAGATTTCTGCTGCCGCACCCTTTACGTGGGAGAAGGGGCGAGCAGTCACATGATAGTTATGGTCATAGAGGTAGTTTATGATATCATCCCAGTCTGGTCCAGGAGCAAAAAGACAAGCTCCGCGAACAATCAACACAGTATCTTGTAAAGATGGCGCATAACTCATAACACTAAACAGGCGTAGAGAGTATAAAAGTGTTAACTACAGCCTATACTGTTGCCGCAGTTCAAGCATTTGTAGCAGGAACCATTGCGTATGGTGATGTGGCCGCAGCCTGGACAGGATGGTGCGTCGCCCATCATGCCAGATAATTGGTTATCTAAAGCATCAGTGGGTTTTTCTGCTTTCTCCTTTTTCCCGGGTTGGTCTGCTTGTTTGGGTGCTTCAGGTTGGGTGTGTAGGAAGTCTGTTCTTCCAAGATAGTCCTTACCTAGCAACCTGAATACGAAATCTACCATGCTAGTGCACGTGCGAATGTTTTTGTGGTCGGTCAACCCCATAGGTTCAAACCTTTGGAAGGTGAACTTGTTGACGTACTTGTCTAGCGGAACACCATGTTGTAATCCTATGCTTACGGCGATGGCAAAGCAGTTCATCAAGCTCCGTAAGGTGGCACCTTGCTTGTACAAGTCCAAGAACACTTCTCCTAACCTTCCGTCTTCGTACTCTCCGGTGCGGACGAACACTTTTTGGCCTGCCACTCTGTAACCGTACGTTTTGCCGGTGCGTTCTTGCGGCAGGTGTTCTTGTTTGCCACGACTGATGGCTACTTCTTCTGTTGTTGTTACGGATTGTAAGGGTTGGGATGCTTTGCAGCCGTCTCGGTACAGGGCAATAGCTTTGACACCGGTCTTCCAGGCTTCTATGTAGCAAGTGTAGATGTCTTCTATGGTTGCTTCGTTAGGTAAGTTGACGGTTTTACTAATAGCCCCAGATAAGAAGGGTTGGGTGGCTGCCATCATGCGCACGTGTCCTAGTGCTTGGATGAAGCGCTGTCCATCTCCGCACTTGTTTGCACAATCAAACACGGCATAATGGTCTTGGTGGACGTGTGGTGCTCCTTCGATGGTTTGGGAGCCGCCCACGTACATGGTGGCTTCTTGGATTTGGGCGTCGGAAAGTCCCTTATCTTTGAGTGCTTTCACATTGAGGTGGGGCGTCCACTCATCTAATGATTTCATTTTTGCTACATACTCTTGGGCTTCTTTGATCTCACCGTCTGTGTAGCCAAGTTCTTTTAGTTGTTCTGGGCCGATGTGCGGCGCCTGTTCTAGGGTGCCGTGACCGAGTATGTATTCTATGATGTCTTTGGTTTGTTCTTCTGTGTATCCTAAATTGGCAAGGGCCATGCTGATGCTCTTGTTGACTATCTTGAAGTGTCCGCCGCCTGCGAGTTTTTTCCATTTGACTAAACTAAATTCTGGCTCAACCCCTGTGGTGTCACAATCCATGAGGAGTGCGATAGTTCCGGTAGGTGCTAAGACGGTTGTCTGGGCGTTTCTGTAGCCGTGCTTCTCGCCCATGGTGACTGCAAGATCCCAGTCTTCTCTGGATGCCTTGAGCAGGTCTTCTGGGCAGATTTTGACGTCGATGGCGTAGGCTGCATCTCGATGCTTACGCATGACGTTCATGAAAGGTTCTTTGTTCTTTTCGTACCCTGCAAAGGCTCCTACTGCTGAGGCGAGTTCTGCGCTGGTGGAGTAAGCCACCCCACACATTATGGCGGTCAAAGCAGACGCGATGGTTCTTCCTGCGTCCGAATCATACGGTACGCCATTAACCATGAGGTACGTGCCTAGGTTTGCATATCCTAATCCTAGCGGCCTGTAGTCGTGGCTTTTCTCGGCTATCGTTTTGGTAGGATAGCTTCCGAGGTCTACCAGTATTTCTTGTGCTATTAGTATCAGTCTTGCTGCGTGTCTGTACGCTTCAACATCCAACCTTCCCTTTTGGTCGGTAAATTTCATAATATTCAAGCTGGCCAGGTTGCACGAGCTGTCGTCTAAGAACATAAATTCTGAGCAAGGGTTGGAGGCGTTGATCCTGTCCGTGTTGGGGCAGGTGTGCCATTCATTAATCGTAGTGTCAAATTGTATTCCTGGATCTGCGCATTGCCAGCACGAATCACATATGGTGTTGAAGAGTTCCTTTGCTCGGAATTCTTTCACTTTGTTTCCCGTGGTCCTTTCTACCGTGTGCCAGGTGCTGTCGCTTAAGACCGCTTTCATGAAATCGTTTGTGACGCGTACACTGTTGTTGCTGTTCTGTCCGGAGACGGTGGCGTATGCCTCTCCGTTGAAGTCTGATGGGTAACCAGATGCGATCAGTGCTTTGGCTTTCTTTTCTTCGTTGGCCTTCCAGGTAACGAATTCTTGTATCTCTGGGTGGTCAACGTTGAGCACGACCATCTTTGCTGCTCGTCTTGTCGTGCCGCCACTTTTGATTGAGCCTGCTCCTTTGTCAAAGACTTCTAAGAAGCTCATTAATCCGGAACTTTGTCCGCCTCCAGATAAGAGCTCTCCTGCTCCTCTGAGTTTGGAAAAGTTTGTTCCGGTGCCAGATCCATACTTGAATAGTCTTGCTTCTGTTTTTAGGAGTTCGAAAATATCGCTAAGATCATCGCCTAGGGCTTGGATAAAGCACGCGCTGCACTGTGGTCGCGTGTAGGCGTCGGTGATGCTCACGATTTTCTCTTTGTCAGCATCCCACGCAAAGTTCTCACTATGTCCTTTGATGCCGTACTCATGGTATAATCCGCAATTGAACCATACCGGGCTGTTGAAGGCGGCTTTTTGGTTGATTAAGATGTGTAGTAGTTCGTTCTCAAAGGTTTGCGCGTCTTCTTTGCTGTTGAAGTAGTTGTTTTCTTCTCCGAACGTGCGTATGGTGTGGGCCACTCTCCAGGTGACTTGCTTGGCGCTGGTCTCTGCGCCTCCGTTGACGCCTGCCTTTCGGCAGTACTTGCTGGAGAGAATGTCTGTGGCGAGTTGTGACCAAGATTTTGGTACTTCTATGTCTTTCATCTCGAAAACCACCGTACCATCAGGTTCCGTGATTACTGTGGAGCGCTTAACGTACTCTAGTTCCTCAAACGGGTTGGGGGTTGCTAGTAGTGGTTTAACTCGTATTCCTTGCTTAGATCTTAATCTTTGGTCCATTCTTTAACTCCGTGATTGTGCTGACGAACTGAGTGGGATCTTTGAACTTCTTGTAGACCGAGGCAAAGCGTACGTACGCGACCTCGTCAAGACTTCTCAGTTCTTCCATCACTAATTCACCTACTGTCTTGCTTTTGATTTGGGCTTTGTTCATGGCTAAGATCTTGCTTTCTATACGATCGGTAGCCTTGTCAATGCGTTCTTGATTGATCCCTCTTTTTTCTAGGGCTAACTCCATTCCTTTGAGTATTTTGGATCGGTCAAAGAGCTCTCTTTCTGCTCCTTTCTTGACGATGAAAACGTCGGTTCTGACGATGCGTTCGTAGGTGGTCCAGCGTTTTTTGCAGGTGAGGCACTCTCGACGACGTCTTGTTTCGTTGTCCGGGGTTCGTCTGCTCTCTAGAACTTTTGTTTTTTCCTTGAGGCAGTACGGACAGCGCATTTTGTTGTTTTTATCGTCGTAAACACCACATATGGAGTATTTGGTTGTCTCGACGACACTAGACAGGTCGGCATAACTTCCTTATATAGTTTCCGATTTTCAAAAGATGTAATCGTTGAGCGCAACAATTTTAAAGCTCTCACTAGTTAGCACCTTATGAAAGGCGACATCAAGCCCATCGTCGGGACAGCGCTCCACAAGATTCTAGGGGTGCACGTCTCAGAGCTAGAACAAGACGTGAGCGACAAATTGAATAAGCCCTTGCTCCCCACACCCATCGATACCAATCTTCCCTATCGTGAGGCCAAACAACAATTCCGTAAAGTGTTCTTGACCGCTTTGATACAAAGACATCTTGGCAACATCAGCGAGGTGGCAGACATTGCCGGCGTGAAGCGAGAGACCGTCCATAGACTGATCAAGCAGTTGAAGATCGAAGTGGATAGTTTGCGCAGCCACCCTGCCAAAACGTATGAACGCGACACCCTAGTGCAGGATGTTGTGGAAAAGTCTATTAGAAAATACGAGCCAGCACTAAACCCTGCTAAAGTCAGAATGCTCTATGACAACGTGCCAGACATTAGCAGGCAGCTAGTCAAGGAATTGCCAGAAGAGTGGGATCTTGAACATGCAGAAGCCGAATGGGAAAAGGTCTTCTTTGCTAAAACACTCAACGAGCACGACCACAACGTGAGCAGAACAGCGAGAGCGTTGAAGATACGGTATGAAACATTACATAGGAAGCTTAAAGCTCTAGGAATGTAAGGAAGGCCTTAGCCCTTTCCCACACCCTCTATTTTTTCCTGAACCGCTTGGACCTCCTTGTCCAATTGTTCCTTATATTCCTTCAACATATTTACCTTTTCTTCCTTTGTGAGGAAACTTCTCTCTCCGCACGCATACTGTTCACATAGTTTTTGGTAACACTTCATGTGTACCACCCCCTACTATCGGGTATACGATAGATGTATATAAGCTTATCGGTTATGCGATATTGGTTATGCGATATACCCAAAACGTTTATATACGTGAAATCTCTTCCAGAGGTATGAAGAAATGCTGCGACATGAAAGGCATGCTCAGTTTTATTTGTCTACGCTTGATCAGCAAGCAAGCAATGTCCGGGGAAGACATCAGGAAAGCACTAGAGCAAAGAAAAGGGACACGACCTAGCCCCGGCACCATCTACCCCGTACTGAAAAGCTTACAAGAGAGTGGCTGGATCATCATCATAAGCAAAGGTAAAGAGAAAAAGTACGAGTTAACCACCAAAGGAAGGCTAGCCGTCAAAGAAGCCACCAGGAAATTTGTAAGGATGTTTTGTGACATGAAAGGCGAGTTTTAGAAAGGTTTAAGAATAACTCAACCACAACACCGTAATGTCTCGAGTTGCAGTATTAGGCACAGACCCAAGAAAGGTAGCCAGTCTTGTTGCAGCCCTCAAAGCGGCAACCAACGCACCGGACGAGGTGGTAAGTGGCGACTACAAATCCGGCCCACAAGATTTTTTTGAGAAGCATGCTGACAGCTCAAAACCTGCAGAACCACAAGTAGGGCAAAGTATTGCCAAAATAGATGTTGCGGTGATGTACCTCAACGGAAGGAATGCAGAGGCTGCCGCAACCGTGGTGGAAGAGGCAAGAACGTTAGAGATAAAGATTGCTTACGTCGCCACCCAGGGCAAGACAGACGCCAACGGAGAGAAAGCCACCTATCTTAAGGGCACACCAACAAACATGGCCAAGCAAGTAGTAGGCCTGCTATAGACACGCCCTCAAGCTTATAAAGCGCTTGGGAATAGAAAGAGAATGCCAAAAATACTTGTTGTAGAGGCCGATCAAGGCGCCAATAATCTCCTAAGCAGCGCACTTTCTTTGGTAGGTGACGTCACCTCGGCTTTCAGCGTAACAGAAGCAAATCCTCAAGTATCCAGGAATGACATAGTCATCACCAATTACCACCTTACAGACGGCAAAGGAAGCGATATTATCATGGAAGCAGTAACATACGGTGTGCCGTACTTCCTGACCTCCGGAGACGGATTCGACATGATTGATCAAAATCCTGATTTGGGAGCTCACATCTTATGCAAGCCCTTTGCCATGAGCGACCTTCAGAAATTGGTAGCACACCGAATAGGAAATTTTGACAAATTCTACACATCCACCTTGCCGGTTGTGATGAGCTACACGCCAGAAACAGATGACCAACACCAAGCAAAGGTTGTCGTTGAAAATGCAGGCCTGGCAAGAGTGATTCCCGCCTCAGCAAACGATCGTTGGACAGGATTCGTAGATAGAATTGCTAAAACCCACATACCCCTCGCAGCCATCGTCTCCCACGCGAAAGATAAGGGCAATGCACAGCTAGCCGAGAACGTAGCACAAGAATGCCGCGTACCCTACATCTTACTTTCTGAAAAACCCGTTGAAGGATACGAAGTCAACACATGCGCCTTCCCACCCGGCCCAGACCTCGCCCAAGCTTTGGGAGAGAAACTCGCCCCTGTAGAGGCGCCTTTCTGAATACACTTAAAAACTCCGTCTCCTTAGCACGTTTATGACAACATTCTTCCTCATAGACACCCACTACACCATCGAAGCAGGCAAAGCAATCATCCACCTGTATGGAAGGGATGAGAAAGAAAAGCCAATAACGCTCAAGGACGAAAATTTCCAACCCTACTTCTATGTTCTTACTAAAGATCCAAAAGCCCTAGAAAAGTTGAAAGAAGAAGATTATCATGTCGTGAAAGTAGAGAAAGAAAAGAAATTGTTGTTAGAAAAGCCCGTAACCGCCTACAAAGTCACCGTCAACCTTCCCACCGCAGTACCCGTACTCAGAGAGTTAGCAAAAGAGGTTGGCGACACACTAGAAGATGACGTTCTCTTCACCAGACGATACTTGATAGACAAAGGACTCACCCCACTAGAGCTCGTACAAGCAGAAGTTGAAAACGACACCATCAAAAGCATCAAACCAGCACAGGGAGAGTACAAACCCAAAGCATTAGCGTTTGACATCGAAACCTACACGCCACCCGGAAGGATGGAGATAGACTATGACAACCCCATCATCATGATAGCGTTGTACGCTCCCGATTACAAAAAAGTGGTCACGTGGAAAAAAGCCAAAGGAGCAGAAGTGCTAGACAGTGAGAAATCAATGCTCGAACGTTTCGTCACCCTAATAAAAGAATACGATCCAGACATACTCACCGGGTACAACAGCGACGGCTTTGACTTGCCCTACTTGCTGGCAAGATGCAAAAAATTGAAAGTAGAGCTAGCAATAGGCAAAGACAACTCCAGCCCGATAGCAAAAGGAAGAACCCGACAAGAAGCAAGAATCATCGGCATAGCACATGTAGACCTGTACAAGTTCATAAGAAGGGTTCTAGGAAGAACTATGAAAACCCAAAGCTTCAGCCTAGACGCAGTAAGCAAAGAACTCTTGGGGAAAGGAAAGAAGGATGTTGACATAGCCAGCATAGGCACTGCATGGAATGCAGGAAAGATAGACAAGTTTGTTGAGTACAACCTCCACGACACCAAACTCACGTACGACTTAATGCACAAAGTGTGGCCGTCCTTGTTAGAGATGACCAAAATAGTAGGGTTACCTTTGTTTGACGCATCAAGACTAAGCTTCTCCCAATTCGTAGAATGGTATCTTATGAAGAAAGCGTTCAGCATGAATGAATTGTTTCCTGCAAAACCCGGCTACAAAGAACAAACAAGAAGAATGGGACAAAGAGCACAAGGAGGGTACGTGTTTGAACCAGAACCCGGCGTGTACGACAACATTGCGGTCTACGATTATAGAAGTTTGTACCCCAGCATCATAGTGTCGCACAACATCAGCCCTGGAACTGTCAACTGCGCCTGCTGCAAAGGAAAAATACCCGAACACGACATGCACTTTTGCAAGAAAAAACAAGGCTTCATCAGCGGCACCATCAAAGAACTACTCGATTACAGAACAAACATCAAAAAAGAAAGCCAAAAGAAAAAAGATGTCGTCCTAGAAGCAAGATCATACGCACTTAAAGTGTTGCTCAACAGCTTCTACGGCTATCTAGGCTTTGCCATGGCCAGATGGTACTCTGCACAGTGCGTAGAAGCGATAACCGCCTACGCAAGACATTACGTGAAGGACGTCATCGCCAAAGCAGAACAACAAGGCTTCACCGTCCGCTACGGAGACACAGACTCCTGCATGATAGAGTTGGGCAAAAAAACCACCAAGGACGCAAAAAAGTTCTTAGACCTTGTTAACAAAGACCTACCCGACCCCATGGAGTTAGAATTAGAAGACGTCTTCCCCGCCGGCATCTGGGTGGCCACCAAAAGCAGCACTACAGGAGCCAAGAAAAGGTATGCGTTGCTAGACAAAGAAGGCAACCTAACCATAAAAGGATTTGAGAGCGTGAGAAGGAACGCAGCAGTCATCGCAAGAAAAGTTCAACAAGAACTCCTCATGATAGTGTTGAAAGACAGAAACGAAAAGAAAGCGGTCAAACTAGTCAAAGATACAGTAGAAAAATTAAGAAAGAACAAGCTGCCCGTAGAGGAAGTCGTGATCAAAACACAAATACAAAAAAATCTCGACAAGTACGAAAGCATAGGACCACACGTCGCAGCAGGAAAGTTAATGGAAAAGAAAGGCATGACGGTGAAGAAAGGAACCTTAGTTGCGTACATCGTCAAAAAAGGTGAAGGAAAGATCAGAGACCGAGTAGAATTGGCCGAAGACGCCAAACAAAGCCAATATGACGGCGAATACTACATCTCCCATAGCGTCATCCCCGCAGTAGAAAACATTCTTCATGTGCTTGGCGTGAGCCCAGAAAGCATCACAGAAGCAACGCAACAGACAAGTCTGAAAGGGTTCTAATCTTGCACTAAGAAATCCTGCGCCGCCGAAAGGTAGGTCACGAGCAGCAATCCGTTTTCATACTTCATTGTTGCTATGATGTCGTGCTCCAAAGCATCATCTCCAAAACCGTCATCCTCTCCTCCGGACTCTTCAAAGATGCCTAGTTCTAGATGACCAAAAATTTGAGCCTCTTCAGCCGGAGCATATTTTCGACCTCCCACCAAGTTACCCACCACGAGGTCGTTCACTCTGGCCAAAACCTCCAAACCTTGGTGCTTAAGAATAAGAATTGCCGGGCTCAAGGCAAATCCTTCGCTCGCAGCATCTACTTTAGTGTCCCCCTCACAGAAACAACGATAAAAACTGGAATACCATAACATGCAGCAAAATGAAGAAACACGTAATAAAAAGGTTACGTAAGCAAAACAAACTCACCATTTCTCACAGTCTTGATCACTAAAGGTTTTGCAACCTCTCCATACTCGTCAAACGTGGTCGTGCCAGAGACGCCCGCATAATCCTTGACAGCGTACAGGTAGTCCCGCATGCAGTCACTCTCTCCCTTGCAGGCTCGCAATGCCTTGCCCACCAGCATGGCGCCATCGTAAGCAAGCGCATCAAAGGCCGCAGCCTTCTCACCATATTTTGCCTCGTACTTGGCCTGGAAGGTTGCAACAACAGGATCTCCACTATCAGGATCAAACGCAGGATTGGTATACAAAACGCCTTCAGCGTGCTTGCCAGCAACCGTTAGCATTTCAGGCACCTCAAAGCCAAGTGTGCCCACGATGGGAACATCCCACTCCATCTCTCGTACCTGCTTCACCACCATCTCAGCTTGCTGTCCGCCAACGTACAAAACATCAGGGTCTCCTTGTTGTGCCTTGAGTACAGGCGTTCGGTAGTCTATCTCGCCTTTGTCATAGGGTTGGGAGGTGAGCACCTTGCCACCGAGTGCTTCGAATCGTTTAGTAAATGCATCTCGATACCCCACACCGTTATCTTGGTTGATGAAAAGAATGGCTGCTTTTCGCTTTCCAAGCACGTTGTAGGTATGCTCCGCCATCTGGACACCGTGAGGTCCTCCAGACACTCTGTTGCGGAAGATGTAGTCTCCCGCGTCCTTCAATGCAGGCACAGAGCTTACAGTAGCCATCATGACCATTTTGTTTTCTTCAGCTATAGGAGCTACCGCCATCGCTGAGCTTGAACAGGTAGGGCCGATGAGTGCGTGGATGTGGTCAACAGCAACCAATTTTTGGTAGGCAGCAATGCCTGTTGGAGGATCACACTTACCATCATCATGCAAGACCCGAATCTTAACTCCAGGTTCAAGGTTCAAGTCCTCAACAGCAAGATCGATACCTTGTCGGACACGATTAGCAATAGACGCAACATCACTCGTCAACGCTTGTATGCTCCCTATAGTGTATACTTCTTCTGTTTGATTGTTGATGCTTGTGCCGATCAACCATACGAGAAAAATTAGGATAATAATGAGGGATGTCCATCCTTTCCATTTCATAACATCTCAAAAGCTGCCAAGCCATTAATAGGTTGGTATATGCGAAACTATTCTACCGTGACGCTTCCGGTCATGCTTGGGTGGAGGCCACATACGTAGTCGAATGTGCCTAGCTCATCCTGCAACGAGTCATCTGCCACCACGGTAAAGGTGCTTCCAGGAGTGATGGTCGGACTGTCCACGCCTACGTCTGCGCTCACCACGGTGTGCGGAACAGTGTCCTCGTTGACCCATTCTATCGTGGTACCTGGAGAAATAGTCAGTGAGGACGGGATGAACTTGAAGTCTTTGATAGTGACGGTGACTTTGTTCCCACCCGCAGGCGTGCCACCAAGATCTACATCGAGGTCCAGATCAAGATCTAAATCCAGGTCTAAGTCATCTCCCCCATTGGGTGCAGGGCTCTGGGAAGTGTCTGGAGCTACACCATCAAGACCGTCGAAATCATCAAAGTTGAAAGAGTCCAGATCGAAGTCGTCCTCCAATCCTCCAAGGTCTAGACCATCGTCCAATCCCAAGCCAAGGTCGGACTCTAGATCATCACTTAGCTCCGGTATCGGCTCCTCAATAGGGATGGGATCCTGGGCCTCAGGAATCTCTTCTTGCGTCACCAAAGGCGTGGTGCTTAGCTCATCATCACTGATCGTGCCTAAAGGCAGATCATCGCTCTGTGCTTCATCCACTGGCGTAAACGTGTCAGGAGTCTCAAACGTGGCGGTAGATTCTTCGCTCAAATGCTCATCAAATGGCCTGTCTTGCAATTCAAGTTCTGGAGCACTCGAAAACATCATCATCGTGAAGAAAATACCCGCTCCAGCAAACAGCAAGCATACGATAAGCAAGCTCAGGAGTATCGCAAGAGTATGATTGGGCTTGAGCGCTTTGGCAATGTCTGCCTCGGGATAGTATTGGGCCAGAAAGGTTTTGAGCTGGTCTGGAGTGTAGCCTTCCTTCAAGCGAGCGGCGATATACTCCTTCAGCTGGTCCCCCATGGAGCAAAACCAAGACTTCCAGTATAAAATGGTTTCTTTTATAAAAAGAAAAAAATCCTCGCCTAAGCGAGGAATTCTTGTACTAACATCTTACGCGTGTACTCACAGTGGACTGCACGGTGTTCTAGAACATCAGCGTACATGTCACCCTTCTCTGGGTTGGTGTAAGGCACGTTGATGCATCCTTCCTGGTAGCCAGCTTCCTTCAATGTGGGAATGGCTCCTTCTTGAGCGGTAGTGTGCAACTCTCCTTGTGCGTTCACAAACGCAACAGTTCCGTTGTTGTAATCATACGCACCTATGATGCAATCACCATTATGGTTAGTTATTACGTACTCTGGAACGATATACTCTCTAGTGGGTGTCTCTATGTGATCTCCTGCAAGACAGACAGTTTCTAAATCAACCTCTTCGACTTTGGGTGCCACTATGTCACCATGTATCAACCAAGGGTTGTAGTGTTTTACTTTTTGTTTCATTCTAAAATCCTCCATTTAGTATTCTTGGCAAGATGTTCTAACACTTCAGCGCGCTTGTCGCCTTCGGTTTCTCCATCGGTGTACGGTACCCTAATTGTTGCCTTTTGATAGCCCGCATCTTCTAATTTAGCCACAGCGTCATCTTGCGCAGTAACGTGGAATTCCCCGTTAGCCTTCACAAACGCGACCATTCCCTTGTTGTAGTCATACTTACCTATGATGCCCTGCCCATCGTGGTTGGCTTCTACTTTCTTCGGAACGGCATACGCAGTACCTGGTGTCTCTATACAATCTCCTGCAAGACAGACAGTTTCTAACTCAACATCCTGGACTTCCGGAACCCCTATGTTGCGGTCCCTTATCCCTGGGTTGTAAAATAGTAATCGTGTTTTCATTCGAAAATCCTCCTTTTAGTATAAAGGGAGGCAGGGTTGCTGCCTCGCCTATTGTTGGTACTCCTTCAAAGCCTGCTCCTTCTGGTACTGGTGCTCTTTTTTCTCCTGAATTTCCAGGTCTATGTTATGATTGATCCAATTGACCATTCCACACAGATACACAACAGTACAAGTACTAAACCCTACAGGAAAGTTGTACTTCTGCATCTCATCAGGAACTAATTCAGCGTATTGCTGTATGATGACTCCTAACGTGATAGGTAACGCGTTAGCCAACGCAAAAGTACCCATGTTTCCCACAAAGTCGTTGAACTTTTGATAGAGTCCTCTCGGCTCAAAGTCTTCCAATGTTTCGTCTATGTTTTGATTGTTCATCTTCATCACCTAAAGAAAGAGGGGCTTGGAAGCCCCATAGATCCTTAGTTTATACAATATATATTTACTATTCCTGTAAGCACTGTTCAAGATACCGTTCGTACATTTGATCGATTTCTTTGTCGCGTTGCAGTCTGCAGTCCATCTGTCGTTGATAGATTTGGCGTTCTTGCCGTTTATACTCGACAAAGTGCAGCACGTTGTCTACTAAGTCATACAGTTTTTGCACTCGTTGGTTTACCATTTTGCTCACCTCAAGGAGAGGAAGGGTTAGAGAGCCATATACTGTCTGTTCATATAATATATATTTAAGAAAGATTTTTATACTCTTAAGAGTAAAAACCATAAAATGGCAAGAAAACTCGTCCAACTAGGGCCCACCAGTCTCGCTATGACCCTACCTAAAAAATGGGTGGACCGCTTCAACCTTTCCTCAGGAGATGAGGTCACTGTTGAAGAAAAGGATACTTGGTTGGTGGTGAGCACAGAAGCAAAGACAAGCACGGAAACTACCGTCTTTGACTTTGAAGGATTGAAAAATAAAGCGATGAACCTATTGCTCAGCGCAGCCTACAAACAGGGGCTCACAGACATAACCTTGATCAATCTTACCAAAACACAAAAGAAGGACGTGCAACATGCACTATCCTCCTACATAGGGTTAGAAAAACTGGACACCGGACCGTCGAGTATGCGCTTGGTGGATGTAAGCAGGCCCGCAGAAGAACTCATAGACAAGGCCCAGCAACAGATGATGTGGAAGCTATTGAATATGTTTGATGAGACCATCAATGGCATGAAACCTGACGATTTGCACCAGCTAGACATGGAAGTTAATCGATTGAGTTGGTTTCTGCAGCGTTCCATAGCCGTTTTTTACGCAAGAAGTCAAGAATTGTTCATGATGTTTGAGGAAGCAGGCATTCTTGAAGCGTTGGGCGACACACTCAAGACCTACAACAGGAATGTAAAAACAAAGCCAAAAGCGCATAAAGTGCTGCTAGGAGAACTCAAGAAAGCAGTTGAGGACTTGCAAGCGTTCCGTTCCAAGCCAAGCATGGAGCGGATGCTGTCCACAAGAGACAGCATCAAGAAAATTAAGTTAAAGGTGAGAGGCCATCCCCTTGCACAGATTGCGCAGACAGTGGATGACCTCCTCGAGTCAGTGGTTGCGTTGAAGATTACCGAGCTAAGTTCTGCTTGATCTTCTTCTGTCTTGCGACAAGATCGAAATGGATCTCTTACAATTCCAGCCTATAACACACTTCCTCAGGTCCTTCTAGATCTTCATTGATCCAGGCAATCTCTACCTTTGTACCCTCAACCTTCATGCCCACCTTGTTGTAGCCCCACAAGTCCTTGCGGTCCTCGCTTTGGTCGCGCTGGTGGCGCGTGATGATCTTAAGACTATTACATTCTGTGAAGTCCTTCTCACCTAGCTTTCTGTGGTAGACGGCCACCCAGTCAGTCCACTCTACACCGTGACGTTGGAATTTGTGGTAGTGCTGGTGCCAGCGTGCTCCAACAATGTCATGCTCGTCTGTGCGTACGTAGCAGACATCTTGGACCACTGCCCTGCTTTTCTCTACTGTGTCTCCCCACTCTTGCGGTTGTAGAAGCGGTTCTATTCCTTCTGCGAGTATGCAGATTTTCTTCATTTTTTCGTCCATTGTTATCTCCTAGAGTCCCCTCTAGAAGAATACAAAAGGAAACAACACCCATAACGGTTAGTATGAACAAATATATACGCAAAACACGAACAAAACGTGTGACCTCCTTCCTGGACTAAAGTCCGGGGCTTCCAGGAAACATCTGGAACAGTTCCTGCTTCATAGACTGACTTGCCCCGAAGGGTAGAGGTCCGGTCTCCACAGGCGTGAATTCGGGCAAGTCCTGCCCTACTAAAATAATAAGTATCTACGTAATGTTTTTGGGAGCAATTTCAGCATTCCTGTTTATCCTAGTTTTTTTGCCATTGGATTCATTCTCGGTTAATATCTCACATCTTCCATCACCTCTAAACACCGTAAGCGTTACTCCCTAATAAGCGCTACGCGACCATGTCCAGTGTCCAGCGGTTATCGACGAGAAAAACCGGAAATATTCCGGAAATCGCGATTCATCCCACGCACTAAAGTGCGGAGATTTCTCACTTAGAAAGGCTTAAATACTCACCACTTGTCTTAGCCGTATGCGAGTTGATTGTCTTCATTGAGGCTCAAAAACTTCTTCTAACTAGACCATGGTGGCTGTGGCGTAATGGTAGCGTAGAGGCTTGTGGAGCCTCTGGCCCGGGTTCGATTCCCGGCAGCCGCCCTCGAGGTGCACAATGCCCAAAGGAATGAAGGATTATTATCCAGAGGAAAAAGCAGTACGCGAAAAGATGTACGCGACCTTCAAAGCCAGGGCTAAGGCCTACGGATTCCAAGAGGTAGAGATGCCAGTCATGGAAACCATAGAGAATCTTACTGCAAAAAGCGGGCCAGACAAGAAATCCCAAATATTTGTGCTAGAGAAAAGAAGCAACGAACAGCTAGGGTTGAGATTTGATCTAACCATACCCATGACAAGATTGTTTGTGGCCAAGCAAAAAGAATTGCCCAAACCCGTAAAATGGTTCTGCGTAGACAAGAACTGGAGGTATGAAGCTCCACAAAAAGGAAGATTAAGAGAGTTCTACCAGTTTGGCGTAGAAGTGTTTGGTTCAGAAAGTCCACGAGTGGACGCAGAAGTGATCAATCTGGTTATTGATTGCATGCAAGCCTTTGGCATAACAGAAAAAGACGTTGTCATGAAAGTCAACAGCAGAAAATTGTTAGAAGGGTTGTTGCAAGCATTTGTTCCTCCAAAGAAAATGGTGGAAGTCATAAGAGCTATAGACCAAGCAGAGGGTAAAGAAGAAGGCACGCTCAAACAAGCACTCAAAGATATTGGGGTAGAGAATGATGAGATCATCAAACTAGCAAGCATCAAAGGAACCATGCAAGAAGTTGCATCCCAAATAGAAAATTGTGACATTACTGAAGAAGGAAAGGAAGAGTTAGAAAAAATGAAGCAAGCCTGTGCTTTGATACCCAAAGAATGGGTAGAAGTCAATCTAGGCCTTGCAAGAGGACTAGACTACTACACCGGCATCGTCTTCGAAGCGTTTGACAAAGCAGGAGACCTACGAGCGCTAGCAGGAGGCGGCAGGTATGATGCCCTAACCACCTTACTAGGAGGCGAAGACACTCCAGCTACCGGATTTGGGTTTGGCATACTACCATTTAGCATTTACTTAGAAGAAAAAGGATTACTACCAAACACCGGCTTTGTCATCGAATACTTTGTAGCACCAGTAGACGAAGCAGTCGTTCCCGAAGCATTCAGAATAGCAGAAAAACTACGCAAAAAGTTCAACGTGGAAGTGGATCTCTCTGGAAGGAAGCTCGGCAAACAGTTTGAATATGCTGCAAGCATCGGTGCTAAAAAGATCATCGTTGTAGGCAGCAGAGATCTTGAGAAAGGTTTAGTCACAGTAAGAGATCTTGCCAAAGGCAAGGAAGAACAAGTCAAGGTTGACGACCTAGGATAGTACAATTTTATAAGGCATCCAAGACCAAAACGTCCATGCGAGTATATTTCGGATCACTCATACGACCTACAGAGCAGGGAGACCAAGCCGCGGTAATTACCGAAGTAGACGGAGAACGCAAATTCTACAGGGAAGAGCCTGGCAGCGATGATTTTATTCGCCTTACCGAGATATACGACGATAAAGAACCAGTCATACGCGTGTACACAGGTGTAAGACGCGGAATGCTAGAACATATTGGCCAAAAAAGATCCACCTGGCAACCTGACCAAGCACCCACCATGAAGGCAATTGACGCCTTGGTTTCTGCTAGCACTCCCCCTCCAACGTTCGTGGGAGGCCACATTAAGGACGAATATCGCGGAGATCACACCTTACTCGTGTTTGAAGCAGGAACTCAGTATGCAATCATCCACGGCCCACAAGGAGGCGGGCTAGTACGCGGTGCAAGCTTTGCAAGATCCGACATGGTCCGCGCTTACCTGGGTGTTGATGCATCCAAAGTAGAAGGATTCTCAGGTGTTTTCCCAGTAGCCAGAATGTCGCTGACCGCCTTGGATGGCGAACTTGTTAACCCCTCCTTTGAAAAAAGGATTCCTGCTGATCTAGCCTAACCAAACTCTTTTTCCACAAACGAGTTTTTCCCAAAATGTTTATTAACGATGCTCTATTTCTGGTCGCATGCGGGATGAACCAGAGCACGAGGTCTTTGGAAGGGATATTGCTTTTGAGGATATTAGGGAAATCAAAAGGGTCTTCCAGCCTTCAATGTTGAACTCTTCAAGCTTCTTTAATCCTGCCCCCATGAGAGAAGCGGTCCGCGAACTTTGTGGATGGGGCTCACAAAAGATTTGGGTTTATTTTAGAAATATGGGCATTAATATTGAATCCAAAGACAGAAAGGAAAATTGGTGGGATACCTTTAAAGACTTCTCAGGGAGAGTGCAACATTTTCCAGCAGGTTCTGAGTTGGAGTATTGGTATGGGCCGTCTGGAAACGCATCTTCCTCTCCTGAATTCAACGAAGACAGTCCCCCATATCAGGCGTTTGTAAGACTGTTTGACAAGGCTATCCAAGGATTTTCGTGTTTTGTGTCAATGACGATCCGAACACCGTGAATTTTTCTTCTATAAGAAACAATTATGAAACTGTGAAACCAGGAGAACCATTTTTTCATGACAACAAAACTTTGTGGGTAGGAGATTCAGATGTTTTTGTGGATTCTGCTAGAATATTTCACCAGGCAGTGGATAGAATGGGAAGAACTGACTACGGTGTTGATAAACCCAAAGATTGGGGAGTGCAAAGAAGAGAGGTCAGGATTGTTTGCCCACATAGAGGCGCCCTAGTAGGAAGCTTGTATGGAACCGACAGTGTGACCTTTATGGTCAATAATTCTTCCATGGAAGAGATGGTCCGCAAACAGACAGAAAGAAGAGCCCACATTAGAAGTATTCGTTCTGCGTAGTAATCAGCATCCCGCAAAAGAAGCAGTTCTTAGTCTCGAGAGTTTCTAGTTAAAAAATTAGATGTTGTTTAGTGGGGTTTTAAAGTAATCCCTCAATTGCAGTTAGAGAAAATGAAGGATATTAGCCAGCCCGTGGAACATTTAGAATCATTGGCACAACAGTTTGAGTTACCTGGTGGTAAAGAGGCCCTCACATCTGCTGTACAATACATGCAAGATCTGATGGGCGTGCAAGGTAATTTTACTAGATACTCTATTTCTGTTGAGCACGATGATAACGGATTAAGCGCCATGTCAATGCAGATCTTCTTCATGACGGACTCACCTGATGGCGAGGGCCAGACTGAGGATTCTGTGCATCAGAACGTTTACAAAAGAGAGTAAACAATCAAGTGATTATTTACTCCGGAAATCTTCCGGATGAAATGCGCAACGCATATAAAGGGTAAAACCAAGAAGACATGTATGGAACATCGTGAAAGCATGTGGCACTACACCTTCTATTTTTCATTAGGCGTGCTAGCAGTGTGGACTATCTTGAAGGTAGTAGGCGTCATTAACTCTCCCGCATGGCTGGAGACAGGGATTCCTGCCGCAGGGGTCATCCTGGCAGGACTCTCCATGTACCAAAATCTCTTGGACAAAATGCACGGTAACGAATTCAAAATTCTGGCAGTAAAACTACAGTTGGAACGACTGTCCCTCGATCATGTCAAGCTCAGGAATTACTGCCAAAAGGGTTTCAGCAGTTTGAAAAGATAGTCACTTCTTGAACTCTTCATAAAGAAAAGAAAAATAGAGGCTTAAGCCTCGTATGGGTGGTGTCATCACAACATATCTATGCCCAATTCGTCACTAAACACTTTAGTGCGGGGCGTTGCCTGACTGGGGTTTGCCTTGCCAAGAATCCAAGGACTCTTCACTCCGGTGACTATCGTCATCACCATGAGTTTGGACTTCATCTCTTCCATGATTCTGGCTCCCCAGATCACGTTAGAGTCTTCATCCATTTTGGCAGTTACTAACTCTCCCACCGTGTTGATCTCGTCAAGGGTTAGATCTGGACCGCCAACAACCTGGATCAGCGCACCGGTAGCTCCGGTGTACTCGATATCCAAGAGCGGATTACTCAAAGCACCTTTCACTGCTTCTTCCACTCTGTTGTTTGTGTCACTAACGCCTACACCAATGGCTGCCACTCCACCGTTTGTCATGATTGCCTTGACATCTGCGTAGTCAAGGTTGACCAAACTAGGTATGGCTATGGTTTCGACGATTCCCTTAATCATTGTTGCAACCAACTCGTTTGCTACGGCAAAGGCTTGTTGTACTGGTAAGTTACCAGCTATCTTTACCAAGCGGTTGTTGTCCACAACAATCACCGTGTCTGCAACGTTTCTCAACTGTTGTAGACCAAATTCGGCTTTGTCAATGCGTGCTCGTTCAATGTTGAACGGCATGGTCACCGTGCCAATAACGATAGCACCGTTTTCCTTCACTACTTGCGCAATCACTGGGGCTGCGCCAGTTCCGGTTCCACCTCCCATTCCCGCACATACAAATACCATATCACTCCCACGTAACACCTCTCGTAGCTGCATTAAGCTCTCTTGCGCAGCTTCTGTTCCCTTGTTGGGAAAACCGCCGCACCCAAGACCGCGGGTGATCTCTCTGCCGAGTAGAATTTTCTTATCAGCTTCTGTAATGTCCAAGTGTTGCTTGTCTGTGTTGCACGCGATGACTTCTGCACCACGAATGCCTTTCTTATACAACCAACTGATCATATTGTTACCGCCGCCTCCGACGCCAACCACTTTAATGTTTGCATGACCGAATTCGGTCGCTTCTTGAGCTTGCTGCTCCTGTTCTAACGCATTTTCAACTATTAGATCCATGCTCTGATTCCTCCTCTTTTATGAGCGTAAAAAGGGCTCTCCAGTTTTGGATGGGGGTTTGGTAGAAACAACGTGGAGAGCCTGTGAGCATCAATTGCGTCTTGCGACGCAATGTCACTAGTATAGTAGTGTGGTAATATCACACTTCCGTATACTGATGTATGGGATGACCCCACCCATATTTAAACGTTTCTATTTTTAAGCAAAACACCAGGGATCATGTTCTAGTGGCAGTAAACTGACCTTAGCCGCCAGATGTAGTGCTCCGTCAGGTGACAAGGAGGTACAAAATTTTATATACAGCGAGCATCTTCCCACACCTAGTATGGTTATCTTGTTTGATCGCTTCAACCTGCCGCCCAACGTGTTCGAGTTAATCTTTGCTACAGAACAGCAGATTATCGTCGCGAAAGAATTGGTCAAGTACATTATAGGGAACAAGGGTGAAATAACAAAAACAGAGATGAGTGTTTTTGCCACTAAACTCCACGACGGAGATTACGAAGCCGTTCTTGACCGCGGACAGTACAAAGGGAAAGAAGTCAAGCTAAGTTACAACAAACGCCAGTTCTATGATAGGATATTAACGCCCATGAAAGCCATGGGTCTTGTAGAGTATGACTTATACAAAAAGACGTACAAAATTAGTGTACACTTCCAATCAGACATGATGAAGATAGGCATCATGTGGAAGGAAGAGTTAAGAAGACTAGGTGTCTAGGCCTCGTCTTCCGGTTCCCAATCTTCTTCTCCGGGCATGATCATCACCCCGAGGATAGAATAAGAGCATAGTATTTATGTTTTATGGATCCGGAAGGTTTTCCAAGTTACAGGCGAAAAACATATAAAGGATAAAAACATCATATGTTTAACATGGAGTTAAACAAAGGTACGGCACGAAAGCTTGGCGGCAGCCTAGTTGTGGCCATCCCCTCTGGAGTGGTACGTCAGGAAAGCATACATCCTGGAGACCAGATAACCTTCACAGTCAAGAAGCAAAAAAAGAGTTTCCGTGGCGTGCTCAAGGGAATCTCGGACTTCAAAGAAGAGGACAAGTTCTTCCATGACTAATATAGTTGTGGACGCGTACACGTGGATCCATTACTGCAGAGATGGTAAGTACGCAGAGATCATCGAAACATACCTGCTCAAAAACACCTGTTTCACCTCTAGTATTACTGTGGCGGAGAGCGTGAGTAAAGTGCTCCGAGAGGGAGAAAGCCCTCGGCCACTGATAGAAGCTATCCATGCACTGTCGCAGGCGGTGCCTTTCGACGAGGCGCTCGCCGAGGAAACAGGAAGATTCCATACTAGTATGAGGAAAAAAAGAAAGCATTTTGGTCTAGCAGATGCAGCACTGTACTGTACTGCCAAAGGGCTTAAGGCACGCATTCTTACGAACGATCATCATTTTGCTGAGTTTAAAGAAACAATACTTCTAGAGAAAGAAAAATAAGAAGGGAAGGCTTTACGCCTTACCCAAAATTTTATACATCGTGCAATCGCACTTTGTGCAGACGCCCTTTGCGGCCTTCATTTTGACTTTTCCCTTCATAATTACTTCCTTAACGTCTTTCATCTTGCGATTAGTCTTGCATCGCATGCATCTTCCTTCAACATCCATAGATATCCACCTCAAGACTTAACCAAGACTAAGACTATTTAAAATTAACGCTTATTTAAGGCATGTAAAGACTTCGTAAGTCTTACTCTCGCCCCGATCTACCTATTGGCAAATCGTCCTTACTCTCAGCGAGAGAATGCCACTCAACGCTAGCTCTTGAAGGAGCACCCACGCTGACTGCTAACGTTTCAATCTTTGCATGGAGCTGTTCCCATTCAGAAGGATGGCTCGTTCCTTGGATTTGTAGGTAGGTACCTCCACGACATTCCTCAACTCTAGCCTCAACACCCGAAGGCGTCATAGGCACATCCCCATCCCACGGCAATCGTCGACCATAATTACAACCCGTTGGTCCCTTAGTCCCATAAACATCACCTAATGCCACGTCTGGGAATACAACGTTCTGCATGGAAAAAGCAACTTGTTCTGGCTTAAGGATCATAAGATCTCTCTGCCTTGCTGGCTTAAAAAACTAACTACTCAGGACTGTTAACGAACACGTTGTGCTTTTCCTCGCCCCAAAGTTCGCTGAGTACGCGTTTCACAACTATCTTTTGTGGGTCAGGCATTAAGTGTACTCTTGAGCGTAGGTCAGCAAAGTTGGCGAACTCTTTCTCGTCTCTTTCTTGGATGATGGCCCACATGTGCTTTTTCCCTAGTCCTGGAAGTAGCTCTAACTGGTGCATTCTGGTAGTCAAAGGTTGTGCTGTGTTGAAGAAGCTCACAAACCGTTCTTGACCTTTGCTGACCATGTCTTGGACTACAAATTCTACCTCTTTTCTACCACTTGCGGTAAGCTTTTCAGAGTCTAGCTTGCCAACTATGTGCTGTACTTTGTCGCGTTTGCCCTCTCCAAGATAGATCTCTTCTAGAGGTTGTAAGAAAGCATCCTTCTTTGCGGTCAACTCTAGGAGTGTAAAATGTTTCTTACCTATAGCTTGGATTATGGCTTGTTTTCTATGACTAGGTGTAGGATCGTTGGGGTAGCCGTTCGGCAAGAAGTCTAGTACTATAGCCGTTTCTTCCCTCGCTGATTTCTCTTCCATACCCCTTACTCCTATTCATGTTGTTATTCAAGAGTCATAGTCGAAGCTTGTATATAAATATGTCGATGGATCATCCTTATAAGGCTGTGGTGACTTACTCATAACCTTATGAGTGCTATTACCGAAACAGAGAGACCCATCCGGTTCAGAGTCACTGTGGACGCCAGCTACCATATGAAAGATGAAGATTTTGTGATCATCCCTGAACTAGGGGACGTGCGCGTTTCAACAGGTACTGCAGTATTTGTACCTGATAAAATTGTGGTTAATAGTCACCCCGTGCTGGTGTGTTTGTATGTCCACCCGAGTGTGGCTAAGACCCCCCAAGATTTAGACACCGTTTCCATTCCTATTTTCTCCTCTCCTCCCGAAGACCAGGAAGGTATGGCAGAAACGACCCTTGCCATGCATGCACAGGGCTATCAAGGCTGCATGTTCAAATTACCTAATTTCGAGTATCCTGAGTATCGAGTGGCGCGCGACCTTGCAGGTGCTGCCCAGGTGGTGCCCACGAATTACGCGCAAATAACACTAGACACTTTGTGTGCAAAGCGACCGTCGTTGAGGGAACCACTTCTCCAACTACGACTATATGACGGCGAGGTGCCCATGATTGAGGACATCTCTGCAGCTAGACAGTGAGACG
>Ga0187827_10000176_pt1 | contig 98202 bp, 95 predicted proteins | sample ETNtaG_39_FD_167969 | JGI IMG/M metagenome (GOLD analysis project Ga0187827, IMG submission 167969) | Marine microbial and viral communities from oxygen minimum zone, Eastern Pacific Ocean - ETNP2014_SV_150_PacBio MetaG (Illumina Assembly) | ecosystem: Environmental > Aquatic > Marine > Hypoxic... | reverse complement strand
TATTACAATCCACACAGGCTTTTCCTCTGGTTCTATCTTATCAAATAATGATGCAATATCATCTATAATGCGCTCCCAACGTGGCCCCGCCGTCGGCGGCCAACTGGGGCGCGACGCAGCTTTTCAACACCCGTCGCCGCCGAAGCCGGCCCGCACCGCACCGAGCATGACGAGGAACCGGGCAACCGGCGGCCGCGCATTCGGCCGCCCATTCGATTGGAGGTCCTAGATGGTATACTTCCAGCAACTGAGATTGACTCTGCATCCGGAGGCCTCGCGACCGGCTGGTGTATAACGTTTTCCTGCTGGCGAACCAAAACAATGGGGAGAGTCCCCTGGCCGACGCTATCAGCCGGGCCGGGCTATCCTGCCAGGTCGGGCCAGACCTGGCGCCGGTTGAGGAATCGGAGGCCTCCTCGCAACCGGACGTGGTCCTCTTGGACCTGGCCACGGTGGGCTGGGGCCAGGCAAGAGGGCTCGTTGACCGGTGCAAGAAGCTCCGGCTACCGGTGGTGGCGGTGCTGCCAAGGGAAGGCGTGGCCGAGTACGACCCCTCACTGAACCCCGACGAACTAGTCTTGTGCCCGATCTTGGACGGCGAGCTGCTGGTCAGGATCAAGCAAGCCGTCTACCGGGTCATCGGCCCTTCTGGGTCCCAACTCCTGAGAGTTGGCGACCTGACCATCGATTTGGAACGCTACGACGTCACGGTGAAGGGGCGCCGGGTATCTTTGACCTACAAAGAGTTCCAGCTCCTCGTGCTGCTGGCGTCCAATCCCGGCCGGGTATATTCGCGGGAATCACTGCTGAGCCAGGTATGGGGATACGACTACTTGGGGGGCACCAGGACGGTCGATGTGCATGTACGCCGGTTGCGTTCCAAGATAGAAGCCCCGGGGCGCACCTTCGTCGAGACCGTCTATCTGGTGGGCTATCGCTTCAAGATGCCTGCTTGAAGGGGGTTGAGGGTTCTGGGACCGGGCACTGCCGCTCTAGCTGGCCTCGGTGCTTACAGTGTCCAGGAACCGCGCAACCTGGGCGGCCAGCGCCGCGTGTTTCTTGGATTTAAGCTCCGGGTCCCGCTTCATCAGCCGCGACGCCTCATCCCGGGCCGACTCGAGCAGTTGCCGGTCCGAGAGGTGAGCCATCCGCAGGTTGGGCAGGCCGCTTTGCCGGGTGCCGAAGAAGTCCCCCGGTCCCCTCAGTTCCAGGTCCGCCTCCGCCAACCTGAATCCATCGTGAATCTGCACCATGGCCGACAGACGCTCGTTGGGCACCTCCGAATTGCGCTCCGAAACCAGGATGCAGTAGCTCTTGTGTTCCCCTCGGCCGACGCGGCCCCGGAATTGGTGCAGTTGGGACAGGCCGAACCGCTCGGCCCCCTCGATCATCATCACGGTGGCGTTGGCCACGTCGATCCCCACTTCCACCACCGCGGTGGATACCAGGATATCCAGCTCCCCATCCCGGAACCGGCGCATCACCCGGTCCTTGTCCTTAGATGACATCCGGCCGTGGAGAAGCCCCAGTTTCAAGTCCGGGAACACCTCCTGGGACAGCATCTCATACTCCTCGGTGGCCGCCTTGGCTTCGATGACCTCGGACTCCTCCACCAGCGGGCAGATCACGAATGCCTGGCGTCCGTCTTCGACCTGCTTGCGGATAAAGCCGAAGGCTGCGGGGCGCCGGTCCGGTGTGAGGGTTCCGGTCGAGACCTGCTGGCGCCCCGCCGGCAGCTCGTCAAGGGTCGAAATGTCCAGGTCACCGTAGAGGGTCAGGGTGAGGGTCCGGGGTATCGGCGTGGCGGACATGATCAGAGTGTGGGGTGTCCCGGTCCCCCTCTCCCGCAGGGCGGAGCGCTGCATCACGCCGAACCGGTGCTGCTCGTCGGCGACGGCCAGCGCCAGCTTGGGAAGGGAAACACCTGACTGGATCAGGGCATGGGTGCCGATCACCAGGTCCAACGACCCATCGCCGGCCATCTTGGTCAACTCCCTCTTCCGGGCCGTGCGGGTACTGCCGGTGAGCAGACCCAGCGACACCACTCTGCCCATGGACTCCAGGAACACCGACACCAGGCTGTCGTCGGCTTGGACCGGGCTGCCCATGCTGCTCAACAGGGCGCTCACGGTATGAAAATGTTGCTCCGCCAGCACCTCCGTGGGCACCATGACTGCCCCCTGGTAGCCGGTGGCGGCCACCGCCAGCAGGGCGGCCAGAGCGACCACCGTCTTGCCGCTGCCCACCTCGCCCTGGAGTAACCGGTTCATCGGCGGCGTGCCCCGCTCCAGGTCGGCGATGATCTCGTCGATGCTCCGCTGCTGGGCGGTGGTTAGCCGGAAGGGCAACGACTCGATGAACCCGTCCAGGACCTCTTTTTGGGCTACGACAGGTATCCCCTGGACATCCCGCTGCTGGTGCTGCCGGCGGCGTAGGACCGCCAGCTGCAATGCAAAAAGCTCGTCGAAAGCCAAGCGGCGCCGGGCCGCCTCCCAGGAACCCAGGTTGTCAGGGTAGTGGGCCTGCCGGATGGCGTCCCGCAGGGGCATGAACCCGGTTCGATCCAACAGATCTTCCGGCAGCAGCTCGTCGACACCGTTCAGCCATTGCCCCAACACCTGCCAGGTGAGGCGTCGCAGGCTGCGACCCGATAGCCCCCCGGTCAGCGAGTAGACGGGCACCAGCCGGCCGGTGTGTATCGGTGCCTGGCCGGCATCCAGGAGTTCGTACTCCGGGGACACGAACACGAGCTGACCCCGGAAAGCCTCTACTTTGCCGCTGACGGCTATCCGCGCGTTGGGCTTCAGGGTGCGGGCCAGGTAGCGCTGTCCGAACCAGATGACCTTGATGTTCCCGGTTTCGTCGCTCAGGACCGCCTCGGTATCCTTGCGCTGGCCCTGTTGTCCCCCGATCACTTCCCGGGCATCCCAGATCGTGGCCATCAACGTATATTCCTGGCCCGGGGACAGCTCCGAAACCCTGGCGAACTTCGAGTAGTCCAGGTGGCGTCTGGGGAACAGGTAGATCAGATCGCGCACCGTTCGAACATCCAGGCGTTCCAGCCGGCCCGACAGCTTGGTGTCGACTCCCCGCAGGCGGTCGACGGGAACGTCGACGGAATGGCTTTCCGGCAGGGAAGGGGGGCCCTTGCCGGGTTTTGCCGCCCTGGCAGGCTTCGAGGAGCGGCTGGGGGCCGGGGCCGGAGGCGCAGCGCCGGGGCGTTTTGGCGGCGGGTCGGGGCGGCGGGTGGCGGCAGTCTGGCCCAGGCCCGCGTTTAGCGCGGCGCCCCACCGGCCGGCCCAGCGGCGGCGTTCCTCCGGGGACATGCCGGCGTAGGGAGTTTCCGCGACCTGCCGGAGCAGCTCAGGCCCCCTCGCTTGGGCGGCCATCGCCTCGGCCCAAATCTCGATAAACTTGTCAAGACCGCCCAGCACGGCGGTGTCGTCGAAACCCGTGGACTCTTCCATCCGCAGGATGCTCCGAAAGGGGCCCAGCCAGGAAGGAGGGGGTGGCTCTGGGGTTGCCATCAGGTGGTCGGCGCACCACCGGCGCGAATTAGGCCCACGCCCAGGGCTCCGGGACCCACGTAGGTCCCCAGAGTCGGCCCGAAGCGGGAGATAATGATGTCGTTTTGGGGCGCCAGGCCGGACAGCCTGGCCCTCAGGTCCTCGGCCCGCTCCGGCTCGGTGCTGTAGATCACCGCCAGATGCCGGAGGGGAGCCTGTTGCTCGGTCAACTCCACCAGGCGGCGAAGGGCCCGGTCCCGGTTGCGCGGGCGCTCCATCGGGTGAGCCTCGCCGTCCTGTATCGTGAGAATCGGCTTGACTCCCAGGACCGAACCCAGAAAGGCGTGGGCTTTGCCGATACGCCCGCCTCGCTGAAGATACTCCAGGGTGTCCAGAAGAAAGAAGCAGTGGGTCAAAGGTAAATCACCGCGCACCTGCTCGGCCACCTGCTGGTGGGAGGCCCCATCCGGGGCCAGTTGGGCCGCCGCCATCACCAGCAACCCCAAGGGAACGGACGCGAGCTGAGAGTCGACTATCTCGATGGACTCGCCCGCTTCAGCCCCCAATGAAGCTCTGGCCTGCTCCGCCGAATTCAGCGTGCCGCTCAGCTTTCTCGACAGGTGGATGGAAACGATCTGGTGGCCCTGAGCCAGCAGGTCCCGGTACACCGACTGGAAGTCGGCCGCCGATGGCTGGGCCGTGGTGGGCAGCCGGGGGTTCGAAACCAACTGCTCGTAAAACTGGTCGGGTAAGATGTCCACGCCGTCCCGGTAGGTAACGTCGTCGGATATGACGTAGCAGGGAACGACGGTGATGTTCCGTTGCTGGGACATCTCTGGCGGCAGGTCGGCCGCGCTGTCGGTCACTATTCGTATCGCCAATTTCACCCCCTTGGTTTACAGGCGAAATCCGGACCTCCGTGCCCCTGTGTCTCTTTGGCGAATACCGTCTCACTCCACCGAGGCCAGATAGTGATAGTGGGGCTGGCCGCCGGGAACCAGGTCCACCTGAATGCCCGGGGTCTGCGCCTCCAACTGGCGGCGCAGCTCATCGGCGCCGGCCGGAGAAGCATCCGCCCCCTGATACAAGGTGATGATCTGGTCTTCGGAGTGAACTATCCGGTCCAGAGCGGCCTTGAGGGCCGTCTCCGGGGATTCGCCCGAGGTGGCCAGCTTGCCCTCCAGGAGGCCGATGTAGCGGCCGGCCTCGACCACATTGCCGTCGACGGTGGCGGCCCGCACCGCCTGGGTCACCTCGACGGTGACCACGGTCTCCAGGGCGCGGCACATCTTCTCCAGGTTGCGTTCCAGTGGGTCCTCCGGGTTGAACGCCAGCATTGCGGCGACGCCCTGGGGCACTGTGCGAGAAGGGACCACGTGAACCCGCGGATTGGCGCCAGCCGACTGCTCCGCGGTTGCCACGACGTTGGAGTTGTTGGGAAGGACTATGGTCTCCTCGCTTCCGGAAGCGCCGGCGGCATGAAGTAACTCCTCTACGCTGGGGTTCATAGTCTGGCCGCCGTCGATGATCGCGGCGCAACCGTGGTCCCGGAACAGGTGGGCCAGACCCTCGCCTTGGGCCACGGCCACCACGGCGATGCTGCCCGGCGCCGGCGCCTTAGAGCGATGCCCGGCAATAAACTCCACGGTTTGCGCGTTCATGTTTTCGATCTTGATCTGGTGCAAGCTGCCCAGGGAGGCGCCGTAGCTGAGAGGAGGCCCGGGGTCGGCGGCATGGACGTGGACCCTGGCGTAGCGGCCATCCCCCACCACCACCGCCGAGTCGGAGACTTCCTTCCCCAACCTCTCTCGAATCTGCTCCAGGGCGAGCCCCTCCTCTTCCCGGTCACTCTCAATGAGGAACTGGATGCAGTAACCCCATTGAGCGTCCGGCATGGCGTCCAGGAAGTCGCTTTCGATTTTCGTGCCGGAGCCGGCGACCGGAACGGGCTCAACGCAAGCCTCCGCCAAAGCCCGGTCCACCAGGTCCCGGTCACGGCCTGTCAGAAAGCAGAGTATCCCTCCGATGATCGCCACGATACCCATGGCGCCGGCATCCACCACTCCCGCCTCTTTGAGCACCGGCAGCTGGGAGGGCGTCCGGTACAGGGCCGCCACGGCGGCATGAAACGCGGTGTCCCAGAGGGCCGGGGTGTCTGGGTCCTCTCCTCGGTCCAGCTCTTCTTGCACCGCTATGGCCGTGGACCGGATGACGGTGAGCATGGTGCCCTCCACGGGATGGCCCACCGACCGGTAGGCGGCGTCCGCGGCCAGGTTCAAGGCTTGGGCCAGGCCGGGCCCGTCGCAGACCTCTTCACCGATGAGCGCCTCGGCGAATCCCCGGTAGAACTGGGATAGGATCACGCCGCTGTTGCCCCGAGCCCCCCAGAACGCGCCGTCGGCCAAGCCGGCCGTTACCTCGGCCGCCGATGCATCGGAGCTATCGGGACACCGCTCCATCGCCGAGCGCATCGTCAAGAGCATGTTGGTGCCGGTGTCGCCGTCGGGCACCGGAAAGACGTTCAGGGCGTTGATGGCGTCCCGGTAGTGCTCCAGACAGCGGGTCGCCGCGTCGAATGCCTGCCTGAAGTCGTTACCCCGGAGAACCGTCATGAAAAGGACCACCTGCCCGTTCCTAGGTCACACGTCGCAGCCCATTATACCTTACGGCTCCACCGTCCCCTGTCACGAGACGGCACGTGGTGAGACCGCCGGCGGGCCCGGTTCTTTCCGGTCAACACCAACCCGCGCCGTTGCACCCGGGGCATTCAGGGCCTTCAGGTAAGCCGTCTCCCTTCGCGAGGGTCACACTTTCTTGGTCGTTAAGTGGTATCATTCACTCCGGTCCACACGAAATCTTCTTGACAGTGCGAGGGCCCTGTCTTACCATGGAATGTCGGGGGCACAAATGGAATACGCAATCTTTAAGACCGGGGGAAAACAGTACCGTGTCAAGCCCGGTGACACACTGGACGTGGAACTGCTTACCCAGGAAGTAAACGGGGTAGCTGAATTCGGCGAGGTTCTCGCGGTTTCCGACGGCGGCGAGGTGACTTTCGGGTTTCCATTCATACCCGGCGCCAGGGTACTGGCCCAGGTTCAGTCGCACTACAAGGACCGGAAGATAATCGTCTACAAGTACAAGGCGAAGACTCGTTACCGGCGCAAGAAGAGCCATCGTCAGACCTACACTCGTTTGCTGATTCAGGATATCCAGCTTAAAGCCGCAACCGCTTCGGCGGCTCGGAAACGAAGCAGGAAGAAACCCGCGGCGGCAAGCAAGGATAAGGAGTGACGAGTAATGGCTCATAAGAAAGCCGGCGGCAGCAGTTCAAACGGTCGTGATAGCAACGCCAAACGCCTTGGAGTCAAGCGGTACGGGGGCGAGCGGGTTACCAGCGGCTGCATCATCGTCCGGCAGCGGGGCACTAGGATTCACCCAGGGACCAACGTTGGGCTGGGCCGAGATTTCACCCTGTTCGCCAAGTCGGACGGCCTGGTCACATTCGAGTGGGCGGCCAAGGGCAGACGGCGAGTCAGCGTGTACCCGGCGCCGGAGTCTTCCCCGGCTGCCGCCTGAAGGCAGTCCTCCGTGCCCTTCTGGGGCGCTTCTCCGATGAATCGCTAAACAAGAAGAAATGGATAACCTACAGTTATGAAAGCCAACATTCATCCCCAATTCTCCCGGTCCGTGGTAACGTGCTCTTGCGGCAACGTGTTCAATACCGGGGGCACCAAACCAACCGTCAGGATCGAAGTCTGCAGCAAGTGTCATCCGTTCTACACCGGCGAGCAGCGGATCGTGGACACCCAGGGCCGCATCGAGCGGCTGCGGCGTCGCTTTAACTTGGAGTAGGCTGAACAACTGTGAGCCGCGGGCCTCTGGCCTCGGCTCACAGTTGTGGAAGACGCCTTCGAGGGTGCGGCCGTTGCGGGTGCCTCGGAATCTCTTGGATTCGAGCCACCCCACAGACGTGAGCTAGGCCAAACGGCCGCATGTTCCTCCCAAAGTCTTGCGGGTCCTACAGAACGTAGGACCCGCGTCGCGTGAGCAATCAAGGAGGAGGCGGTGCCCGAAGTACCCAGGTTCTCTTACGGCGGCCAGGCCGTTATCGAAGGCGTGATGATCCGAGGCCGGAGTCACTACAGCCTCGCGGTCCGCCGCCAAGACGGCACCATCAATCACCAGTCCCAGCGGCTGAGTGAAATCTTTACCGGGCGGGCGCGGCGGGTTCCTCTGGTGCGAGGCGTGGTGGCCCTGCTCGAAACCCTAGTGCTCGGGTCCCGGGCTCTCCACCTGTCGGCCAACATGGCGATACAAAGCCAAGATTCCGGCGACGCGGAGGAGATTCCCGGCTGGATGCTGGGTGCGACCCTGGCGGTAGCCCTCGTCTTTGGCATCGGGTTCTTCTTCCTTCTGCCCCAGCTGATCGTCTGGCTGCTGGACTCCGCGATCCCTTCGACCCTTCTCCGCGAAATCATTGATGGCGCGCTTCGTCTGGCCTTTCTGCTGGCCTATATCTGGGGGATCAGCCTAATCCGCGATGTCAAACGGGTGTTCGCCTACCATGGGGCGGAGCACATGGCGGTACATGCCTACGAAGCCGGTCTGACCCTCGACGTGGCCAACGTGCGAAAGTTCGGCATGCCCCATCCCCGCTGCGGTACCGCCTTCCTGCTGACCGTGATGCTCGTTTCGGTTGTCGTTTTTGCCGCCTTTGCTGGCCTGTCGGTGGAGTGGCGGATTCTTTCCAGGATCGTGCTGATCCCGGTGATCGCCTCCGTGAGCTACGAGATCATCCGGTTTAGCGGCGCCCACCAAGATTCGTGGATCGGGCATCTGCTGGCGCGCCCCGGCCTCCTCCTCCAGCGTCTCACCACCCGCGTGCCTGACGACAGCCAAATCGAAGTCGCCATCTGCGCCATGGAAACGGCCATGGCCGCCGATGCCGGGCGGGAGTACACCCTGGCCTACGGCCAAGCGACGGCCGGGCAAGCCATCCCGGCGCCGGTGGATGAGGAAACCCGTTGAACCGCGGCGGCAGGTGCCGGTAGACTCTTAACGGTAGAGTCTTTAGAAGTTACCGTCCAGGCTCAGCAGCCGTCGAGCGCCATCGTCGGGATCGAGAAAATGGAAGCCGGCCTGGCCCGACACGTACCGGTCAATCGCGGAGTCCCCGATATGATAGTATTCCTCAGCCTGAAACCGTGCCTTTAGGTCGGCCAGTTTCTGCTTCAATACGGTAAATGCCACGACAATTCCGTGCTCTTTCCAGATCCTCTCCTGGTTGCTGATGGTGCGGTCGGAGCAGCTGCCGATCAGGTAGCCGGCGCTCTGGGCATTTCGCACCATGTCCATCGTAACGGCGCCCGGCGGGTCGCCCACTTCCAGGGTGCCGTCAATGTCAAAGCTGATGAGTTTCGCCAAATAAGTGCCTCGCTCTAAGTTTGATACCGCCACAGTTGACCCTGTGGCGCTTCCCCGGATAGCTTGAACTGGGGCAGGAAGAAACCATCCTCCCCTTCCATGAAAACCACTTCCACCCGGCTGCCGATGGCCACGTTCTCCTCTTTCTCCGGGCTCAGGTGCTCGTCCAAAAGGTTTGCGGTGATGCGCAGCCCGTCTCCGGGGTTGGGCTTCCCGCTCTGCTCGTCCAGCTCCACCAGCACGATGGGAAAGGGGGCCCAGTCCCGGAACCCCGGGAGCACGGTATGGGCCACGACCTGGTAGCTGTAGATGGTTCCCTTTCCGCTCACCTGGCGCCATTCCCACTTTAGAGAGGTGCACCAGGGGCAGCCGGGCCCCGGCTCGCCCCGGAGCAGGCCGCAGTCCACGCACCGTTTCACCACCAGGCGTTGGTCCCTGGCGGCTTCGAAGTACCCCTTGTACTCGGTGTCATCGTCGGAAATGCTGATTCGTTGCCCGCGATATTCGTACACCGGCATTGGTCTACCTCCGCATGATGAGGGCGCTGCCGACGGCCGGAGTGCCCCAACCCATATTCATGCTGATCTCGGCGTCCTTCACCTGGCGGCATTTGCCTTCGGAGTAGTCGTAGGTGTGTACTCCGTCCTGACTCTGGAGGCAGTAGTCGTCCACCGTTCCCCGGAGTTGGCGGACGTTCTCAATGACCATGTTCATCCCGTGGGTGTATCCCTCGCAAAGGTGGCCGCCGCTGGTGTTGTTGGGCCGCTTGCCGCCCAAGTTGATGACGCCGCTGGAAACGAACTCGCCACCCTCTCCCTTCTTGCACCAGCCGTAGTCCTCGAACTGAAGCAAGGCGGTGTAGGTGAAGGCGTCGTAGCAGCCGGTCACGTCCACGTCGTCGTGGGTGATCCCGGCCAGCTCGAAGACCCGGGGGCCGACGTAGTAGCCCGCCACTCTGCTGATGGGGCCGTGCTGGTAATGGAAGTCGCCTCCCGGCTTGGTGCCCCGGCCCTGAACGCCCAGGATGTGAACAGGCCGCTTGCGGAGGTCCTTGGCCCGGTCCGCCGACGTGACGATGATGCAGGTGGCGTTGTCGGTCTCCAGGCAGCAGTCCAGCAGGTGGGCGCAGGGCCGGATGATCCAGCGGGAGTTGAGCACGTCTTCGACGGTCACCCGCTGCTTCATGATCGCCTTGGGGTTGTTGCTGGCGTGGTTGCTGTGGGCCGCCTTGATGTGGGCCAGTTGCTCGCCGGTAATGCCGTACTCCATCATGTGCCGGACGAAGGTAAAGCCGAAACGCTGGACCGGGCTGATCATGCCGTAGGGGCGGATCTCGACGTCGGACCCGCTGACCGGTGCCGCCGCCCGTGACCCGGTGCCGCCGACGCGGACTTGGGAGTAGCCGTTCATCGACCGGAAGATGGCCACGGTCTGGCACATCCCCACCTCGATGGCGCCCATGGCCAGGCCGATCAGCGCCTCGGAGCTGGAGCCGCCGCCCGAGCAATCCATGTAGAAGTTGAGGCGAAGCCCCAGGTCGTACATCACCGAGGTGCTGGGGATCGAGTCCCCGCTGTGGTAGCTCAGCATCCCGTCAACGTCCTGGGGCGAGAGCCCGGCGTCGTTCATGGCGTTGCGGATGGCTTCCGTGGCCATGGCCCGCGTGGTGCGCCCTGAGCCGCGGCTGTACTCGGTCTCGCCGACGCCGACGATGCAGTACTTGCGTCTCATATCGCTCAACGAATCCCCTCCTCAGCTCCCAGTTCCTCACCTGCCGCCGGTACATGGACAGCTTGGCCTTGGTTAACCGGGCGGCACGTATCTACCGCAATGTCGCGATTCTCGACCCCGGTTCGCCTGCGCCGGGTTTTGCTTTCCTGGTAAGTGAGCTAGATTCCCCATGACCCGAGCAGCCGGATTGGAGAACTCGGTCCGTTGTCAAAGCCACACCGGCTAAATCACGTTCCACCGGGGGTGGTGAGCCGCCTCGGCCTTGAGGTGGTCGACGATCCAGTCCCGCACCGGCTCCGCCAGGTAGAAAGTGGGCCGCAGCAAATCTCCTTCATCGGAGATCAGTCCCTCTTCCTGGGCCTGGGCTGCTATCAGGGAGCCGGGCAGCATGCGGACCCCAACCCTCAGGTTGGCGACCGCCGGGTTAACGGACCGCAAAAAAGCCAACTTCTCCTCCACGGTTTCTCGGGTCTCTCCTGGTTCGCCGAAAATCTGGGCCATGGTGTAGTGAAGGTTCCCTTCCTCGCAGGTGTGGCAGACTTCCCGAAGGAGGTTCAGGTGCTTGCCCATTGCGGCCCCTTCGTGGCTGTCGCCGCCGGTCCCTCCCATGACCACCAGGGCGCAACCAGCCTGTTTCATCAGACCTATCAACTCCGAATCGCAGGTGTGAGGGGCAAAGCCCGTGTTCCAGTGGAGCTTCAGGCCGGCCTCGATGAGGGCATGGCAGAAAGATTTGGCGTGGGCCAAGGGGAGGTTGAACCCGTTGTCGATGAAGAAAATCTTGCGCAGCCCCAGGCGTTGCTCCAGATCTTTGACTTCCGCCACCACTTCGCTGATGGGTCGGATAACCCGCCAGGCGCCCTTCTCCTGGGCCGCCGGGGTGCCTGCGGAATTGTAATGGCCCAGCTTGGTCAGCACCCCGATGCCAAACCCGGCTTGGCGGTACTTGGCCAGGTCCAGGTCTTCTAGGCGCGGGGGCTTGCTGAAACCGGAAGAGGAGCGCACGCCGTTGAAGGTGATCTCTCCGTTTTCCCGGTAGACCAGGCCGGGCAGGTCCTGGTAGGCTTCCGAGGCCTCCAGCCGGCCGGCCAACTCGGCGAAAGTCTCCCCGGCGTCGCCGACGATGCCCAGGTCCGGCTCAATGAAAGCGAAGCACTCCTTGGGCAGCACGCTGAATGCTGGGCCGCCGCAGATAATCGTCGCCTGGGTGACGGTCCGAATCCGTTCGGTGACCTCTTTGGCCACCGGCAGAATCCATTGGGGGTCCAGATAGCTTCCGTTGTCCAGGTTGCGAATCGAGAGCCCCACCACGTCAGGCTGGAACTCTTTCACCGTGGCCTCCACGTCGGCCAGATAGTTGTCGGAGAACATCAGGTCCAGCACCCTGGTGGAATGGCGGTCGGGGTCCAGGTGGCCGGCCACGTACGCCAGGCCGATGGGAAGTGGTTTCGCTTCCAGGCGGCTCATATACCGGCCGTGCCGGTTGGTTGCGATCAGCAGGACTCGCATATCCCTCACCGATTAGAGGCTGGAGCCAAAACGCCATCATTATCGCCGATGGTTGGATATTTGACAAACGGGGCGCGTGCCCCTCACCCTCGTTCCCTCTCCCTCGGGAGAGGGATGCCCTGGCGCAGCCGGGGCTGGGTGAGGGCCGCGTGCCTGCCAGCCGGCCGAGCTAAGAAACCCTGCCCCGGGCCCACGGAATTGTTGACATCCGGCAATGCCGGGCTTACAGTGTCACTTGCCCGCTTCGAGCGCCCAGGGCGATGCCGCCAGTCTCGATTGCACTCTCTCGTGGCTTCTCATGCGGGAGTCCCCGGTCCCATAAACAGAATCCAGTTCCAGCGCCGCTTAGCCTGCTTCCCGGATCTTGGGCGCTTGAGACCCAGCAACGGAAGAGCGAGAGAGCGTTAAAGGGTATCCGGCGAGCAACAGAGTAGGGCGCTATTCACCTGAGCCGTGGAGCGCGATGAGTGATGTTTCCCAAGAGCGAGAGGCGAAGGCTGAGCCCGAGGCGATGGGAAAGCCCCGCCCCCTGAACGGCATTAGGGTCATTGACTTTACCTGGGTCCGGGCCGGCCCCTGGGCAACCCGGTGGCTTGCCTCCATGGGCGCGGACGTGATCAAGGTCGAGTGGCCCAAGAACCTGGACATCCTGCGCCAAAACCGTTTCACCGTCCCCCGCGGGGTCGAACCCGGCCCCAACTCCACCGGCCAGTTCGCCGATACCAACGTCAACAAACGCGGCATCACCATCAACGTGCGCTCCCCCAAGGGACTGGAGTTGATCCAGCGCCTCATCTCCGTCTCCGACATCGTGATAGAGAATTTTAGCTCCCGGATCATGCAGCGATTTGGCCTGGGCTACGAGGAATTGAAGAAGCTCAAACCGGATATTGTCTACGTGTCCATGGCCGGCTTCGGCCAGACGGGCCCGCAGCACGGTTACGGCACCATGGGACCCTCGGCCCAAGCACTCTCGGGTTTGACCTTTCTCTCCGGGCTGCCCGGCAAGCCGCCGGCGGGTTGGGGCTGGTCCTACCTCGACGATACGGGCGGCATGTACGGCGCCATGTGCGCCCTCACCGCCCTGAGGCACCGCAACGCCACGGGCCAGGGCCAGCACGTGGACCTGGCTCAGATGATAGTCGGGGTTACCCTGACCGGGTCCGCCTTCCTGGACCGCACGGTTAACGGCCGAGAATCCAGACGGAAAGGGTATCCTCCCGGCAACCGGACCGTCTGGCCGGGCGCGTCTAGCGTCAACAACTACCGCGGCCCCACCGTGGCGCCCCACAACGCCTACCGCACCAAGGGTGGCGGCTACAACGACTGGTGCGCTATCGTTTGCGGCTCCGACCAGGAATGGCAGAGCCTGGTCCGGGTGATGGGTAGTCCCGGCTGGGCCACCGATGCGAAGCTTGACGAATTACCGGGGCGCATCGAACACCAGGAAGAGATGGACCAGGCCATCGAGAGGTGGACCCAAACCCTTGAGAAGTACGAGCTGATGGAAAAATGCCAGGCGGCGGGGGTCCGGGCCATGCCGGTGCAAAGCTCCGAAGACCGGGTGGAGCATGACCCCCAGCTTCGGGCTCGCCACGCTTACACGAAGATGGACCACCCTACCCTGGGACCCTGGAAATTTCAGAACGCCCCCTTCGACCTCTCCAAGTCACCGGCGGAAGTGTTCCGCCCGCCGCCGCTTATCGGCCAGCACAACCGGGAAGTATTCGAAGGGTTGCTGGGGCTCTCCCTCGAGGAAGTGCGGGAGGCCTACGACGACGGCACCTTCTGGCCCTCGGATATGCCAACGTACCCCTATGTTCAGAAGGCACTGCGGTGACCGGCGGTACTCAGGCGGACCCCGGCGTCACTGCTGCCGGCCCCCTTTCCGGCTTGCGGGTGCTGGAGTTGGCCGACGAGAAGGGTCAGTTCTGCGGCAAGCTGATGGCCGACCTGGGGGCAGACGTGATCAAGGTCGAGCCTCCCGGCGGGCAGCACACCCGGTCGGTCGGTCCCTTCCTGGACGACATACCGCACCGGGAGCGCAGTCTCTCCTTCTGGCACTACAACACCTCCAAACGGGGCATCACCCTGGACCTGGAAAGCCCCGGCGGCAGGAGCATTTTCCGCCGCTTGGTTCCCAGCATTGACATAATACTGGAGACGCATCCGCCGGGGTACCTTCCATCTTTGGGGCTCGGCTACGATGAGTTGGCATCCCTGAACCCCGGCCTCATCATGTGCTCCCTGACGCCCTTTGGGCAGGGGGGGCCGTGGCGGGACTACGCCACCTCCGACTTGCTCCACCTGGCGGCGGGAGGCCAGATGGCGTCTTGTGGTTATGACCAGGAGGACGTGGCCGACGCTCCTCCCCTCGGGCCGGGAGGCGGCAACGCCTGGCACATCGCCAGCCACTACGCCTACATGGGTATCCTGGCGGCCCTCTACTACCGGGACATGTCCGGAGAAGGGCAGTATATCGACGCGTCGGTCCACGAGGCCTGCGCCTTGACCACCGAGGGAGCTATCGCCATCTACATCTCCACCGGCGAGGTGGTGCAGCGTCACACGGGGCGGGCCGCGGCGCCCGGTAAAACGCCCGCCACCCAGTTGCCGACGGGAGACGGGGGATGGGTCAACACCACCCGCTCGGGGAGTACGCCGCCCCGGCTGCGCCAGATGGCAGAGTGGATGGACGGCTATGGCCTGGCTCAGGACCTGCTGGACGAGACGTACCGGACCGTCCAGGGAATCGAGGACAACGCCGCCCATGTCAGCCAGGTGACGGCTGAGTTCTTCGCTCAACTCACTCAGGAGGAGCTGTGGCATGGGGGGCAGCAGCGAGACCTGCCCTGGGGCGCGATTCGGACCATGGACGAGATCGTGGACGACCCCCACCTGGCGGACCGGGGGTTTTTCGTGGACGTGGAGCACCCGGAGCTAGAGCGGAGCTTCGTCTACCCAGGTTCGGCGGCCATCTACAACGGATCGCCCTGGCGAATCTCGCGCCGGGCGCCGCTGATCGGTGAACATAACCTGGAGGTCCTTTGCGGCGAACTGGGTATGAGCCGGGAGGAGTTGACGCTGCTGGCTGAATCGGGAATAATCTAGGCGTCGAGAGGCCGGGTCAATCGGCGGGTCGACAGCACCTTTCCAAACTCGTCGAAGGAGTTACCGCGAGCCGGTGAACGGTCTTCGTCACGGCGGCTGGGCTGGCCAGTCCAGCGGGCCGGCCATGGGGCGCCCCGGAATTGGGGTTGGCCCACCGAAGAACGGGTTTCGCTGGAGCGCGGCCTTTGAGATAGTTACTAATCAACAAGGAGGTGTCCTTTTATGAGCTTGAGAGCCAAAGCAGCCATAGTGGGCTTCGGCGAGGTGCCTACCCGGAGGACCTATCCGGGCAGATCCACCAACTCCCTTCTAGCCGAGTCGATCCGAATGGCAATAGCCGACGCCGGGCTGGTCAAGGGGCAGATCGACGGTCTGATCACCCGGGGGACCGACGTCAGTGAGGTGGACCTGGCCGAGTACATGGGTCTGCCGGTGGAATTTTGCATGGGCATTACCCAGCACGGCGCCAGCGGCGCCCACGCGGTGGCCATGGCCGCGTCGGCCGTCGCCTCCGGGCTGGCCAACACCATCGTGTGTGTTTTCGGCGGCACCAGGGACCCAGACCTGGGCGGGTTGGCCCCAGGATCCTACCATTCAGCGCCGGCGGCTACCAAGACCAGCGAGTGGGAGACTCCCTTCGGGATGGCTCCCGGCGCCTGCACGGGCTACGGCCTGATGATGCGGCGCCACATGTACGAGTTTGGCACCACGGCGGAGCAGTTTGCCCAAATGGCGGTGAACCAGCGCTTCAACGCGCTGAAAAACCCCAACGCGGCCTTCGCCGGGCAGGCTATCACGGTGCAGGATGTCCTCAACTCCAGATTCGTCAACGACCCGCTGCACCTGTTCGAGTGCGTCATGCCCTGTGCTGGAGCGGCGGCCTGTATCGTCACCTCGGCCGAGCGGGCCAGGTCGCTGCCCAATCCCCCGGTTTACATTCTGGGGGCGGCGGCGAGCGCCAGCGACCACGACCTGATCTGGCAGGCAGAAAGGATTACCACCACTTCGGTGGCCCTCTCCTCTCGGCGCGCCTTCGAAATGGCGGGATACGGCCCCAAGGATATTGAGTTCGCCGAATTCTATGATTGATACACGATCCTTGAGGCCGTGTGCCTCGAAGACGCGGGCTTTTGTGAAAAGGGGGAAATCGGTCCCTTCTTTGAGTCGGTGGATACAACGTACAAAGGGAGCTTCCCCATCAATACCGACGGCGGCCAGCTATCTGCCGGACAACCGGTGGGAGGCGGCGGAGGCTTCAGGCACGTCATCGAGTCTGTCCGCCAGCTGATGGGCCGGGGTGACGAGAGGCAGGTGGCCAAGCACGACCTCTCCATGGTGAATGGTTGAGGCGGCACCGCGAGCGTGATGTGCACGCTCATACTCGGCACTGAAGCTGCGAAGTAGGGAAGCTGAAAATGACTACAGAATACAAAAAACCTCTACCGAGGCCAATCCACGCGAAGCTCACCGCACCGTTCTGGGAGGGAGCCAAGCGGCATGAACTGATGATGCCCCGCTGCACCAATTGCGACAAGTTCCACTTCTATCCCAGGGAGGAATGTCCCCGGTGTTTCTCCCAGAAGATCGAATGGGCGAAGGTCAGCGGCCGGGGCAGGCTGCACTCGTACACCATCATCCACCAGACGGCCCAGCGTGTCTTCCAAGACGATGCTCCCCACGTGTATGCCATTGTCCAGCTGGATGAAGGCCCCAGGATGATCTCCAACGTGGTGGATTCCAACATGAAGCCCATGCTGGAAGGGCTGGAGATGGACATGCCGGTGGTGGCGGTGTACGACGACGTCACTCCTGAAGTCACCCTCGTCAAGTTCGTAAAGGCCTAGGCCCTAGCCCAGTACTTGAATCGAAAATTGCCGTCATGAACACCCTTTAACCGTGAGCTTGCCGAAGGGCGCGAGGTCGGTGGTTCGACAAGCTCACCACGAACGGTGCTTGTAACGCCGATTATCGAAAGTAAGTCTGGTTACCCGTGGCCGTGGTACGGCGGGCTGGACCTGAGGTTAACTGAACAGGTCCGGCTTCGTCGCGGCTCGGCTTCGAGCGCCGGGGTCTGGGTTGGAGCACGTCCCGGGTCGCTGGCCGACAAGTTGCTGGAAGTTCCCCCTGATGCCCCTTCGCGATAAAAGGGTGAAGGGGGATTTCTGCCCGGTAACCTGTTGTTTTCGCGATACGGGAGCTAGGCCCGGGCGTCAACTATCCAATACCGGAGCCCCATTAGAAGGAGATTATCATGCCCTACGATGAACTTGCGGGACTGCTGGAGAGGCGGCTGCAACTGCAGTTTCAGCCCATTGCCATGACCTTTGTGCAGGAGCAGCCCCCGGAGATACCCAGAACGGGGATGGTGCTACCGTCTAGCTGTTCCTTCTGGCGGCAGGCGGAAACCGAGGTTTTCTTTGCCGCGGCAGAGGACCACTACCGCTGTCCCCTGGGCGCCATGGTCATGGGGTTTCCCTTGCCCGAGCAGCAGATGAAGGAGCTGATGGAAGAGGTGGGGCAGATGTGCGCCGCTTCCTATGTCCGGGAAGAGGAGGTGGAGCACGTTCCCAAGAACGAAAATCCTTCCGCCGGCATCGTCTACGGGCCTTTGGGGCGCTTCCCTCTGGAGCCCGACGCCGTCCTCCTCTGGCTCACACCGCAGCAGGCAATGGTCATGAACGAGGCCTGTGGACTCACTAACTGGGCCGAGCAAGCCGATGGTGTGTTTGGCCGCCCCGGCTGTTCCGCCATTCCCCTAGCCCTGTCCAAGGGGAAGCCCTCCCAATCCTGGGGGTGTGTTGGTATGCGCCTCAACACCGACATCCCCGGCGAGGTGTTCCTCATGGCGATTCCCGGGACCCGGCTGCAGAGCCTGGAAGTGGACCTGATATTCACCACGGAAGTGCACCAGAGGATGAAGGATTACTACTTGGCCCGGACCGGGTAGGGCGGCTTATCCAGGATAGCTCGATCCCAAGTGGGGCCGTGGCGGATGCCGGCGGACTGATGCCCCGCAGAGTTGGCGAGGTGGTGGCTACCGCGTCCACATCCTTTGTTGCCCAGTGTTATCGGCTAGACGGCGCGCCGCCTCAGGGAAGCTTCGTCCGGACCGGCTCCTCCTGGGTCTACGGGGTTGTCTGCCGGGTTAGCACCGAGCCTCTGGACCCCAGCCGCCCGGTGCTGGCCCGGGGGGAGAGCGCCTCCTCCGAGGAGGAGGTGTTTCGCGACAATCCTCAGCTGGCCAGGCTGCTGACCACCCGGTTCGACGCACTCATCGCCGGACACCGGACGGGGGATGAGTGCCGGCATTTCCTGCCGCCCCTGCCGCCTCCGGTCCACTCATTCGTCTACGCCTGCTCCCCCGCCGAAACGGCCCAGTTCACCAACCGGCTGGATTTCATCCACTTGCTGCTCAACTCCGGAATACCCGTCGTCGACGAGGTCGTCGGGGCTTGTTTGCGGGCCGCCGCTGGGGCCCAGCCGGACGGGGCAGGGTTCCTGGTCCGTGCCGGCAGGGCTTTGGCCTCCGAGTTGGCGGGCGACGTTCCCAGACTGAACTCGATTTTGCGGAGGGTGGCGCCGTGACCGGCGGCTCCCAGGGCAGGTTTCTGGGGGTGGTGGTGGATGGGTCCCTGGCCCACGGTGTCGAGGTCCGGCTGGACGCGGGCACCTCGGTCGAGGAGGTCAAGGCCGGCGCCTTCGTCACCATTCAGGGGAGCGGCCATCGATTTTTCGGCGTGGTCACCGACATCGCCCTGGGCAGCACCGATCCCCGGCTGAAACACGCGCCGCCCGGCATGGACGACCCATTCATCACCCAGGTGTTGCAGGGCACCGTGGCCTATGGCACGGTATCCGTCCTGCCCAACCTGGTCATGCCGGTAGCCCTGGGCGACGCCGTGGAGACCCCGGTGGCGGCCAAGACCATCCCTCCCCACTTCGCCCGGACCCACGCGGCCTCGGAGCGGGACGTGGCTGCGGTTTTCGGCAACGAGGACGAGCGCCACTTCTGGATCGGGAACCCCCTGGATATGGAAGCCAAGGTCTGCCTGGACTTGGACGAGTTGGTGAAGCGGTCCATCGGTGTGTTCGGCAAGAGCGGAACCGGCAAGACGTTCCTGACCCGGTTGCTCCTGGTCGGCATACTGCAGGGGGGCCAGGCCTCTTCCCTCATATTCGACATGCACAGCGAGTACGGCTGGGGCGCCCACGATTCCGACGGCAAGAGGTTCGCCAAGGGCCTGAAGCAATTGTTCCCGTCCCGGGTGTCGACCTTCACCCTGGACGAGGAGAGTTCCCGGCGGCGCGGCTCTTCAACCGACGACGTGGTCAGGATCGGCTATGGAGACATCGAGCCGGAGGATGTGGAGATGCTGCGGGAGACCCTGAACATGTCGGAGGTGGCTGCCTCCGCCGCTTTCAACTTGCAGCAGAAATTCGGCCAGCGGCATTGGATGAGCCAGTTCCTGAACATGGAAGGACGGGATGCGATCTTCGATCTGGCGGCTCAAATCCAGGTGCAGCCCCATGCCCTCGGTGCGCTGTACAACCGGCTGACCCGGCTCAAGCGGTTCGAGTTCCTGGCGGAAAAATCCGAGCGCAACGCGGCGGACCGAATCATCGAGCACCTGGAGCGCGGCCAGCACGTGGTCTTGGAGTTCGGGCGGTACGGCCGCAACCTGACCGCCTACATGCTGGTCACGAACCTGCTGTCCCGGCGTATCCACGGCCGGTACGTGGAGCGGAAGGAGCAGGCGGAAGGCGGGCAGGGCCGCGATCCCAGGCCCCTGGTCATCGTCATCGAGGAGGCCCACAAGTTCCTCAGCCCGGCCATCGCGCCCCAGACCATCTTCGGGACCATCGCCCGGGAGATGAGGAAGTACAATGTAACCCTGATGGTCATCGACCAGCGGCCCAGCGGCATCGACTCAGAGGTCATGAGCCAGTTGGGGACCCGGCTGACCTGCCTGCTGGACAACGAGCGTGACATCGAGGCGGTGCTGTCGGGGACACCCGGCGGCCGCCAGCTAAGGGGAGTGCTGGCCCGGCTGGAGTCCAAACAGCAGGCGCTGATCTTCGGCCATGCATTACCCATGCCGGTGGTCATCCATACCAGGGAGTACGGCTCTCTGGAGTCCTACGCCCAACTGGTCAAACGAGCGCCGGGACGCCAGCCCCATCAAGGGACGGAAACCCCAGAGGAGCGGCTGGAGCGGGAGATAGCCGAGCTGTTCTGAGCTACGGCAGGTCCCCACCGCCGACCATTCCTTCCTGCCCCTCCGCCTCCGAAACCCACCGGCCCATCCACGACTTCTCAATCCCTGCGACGAGCCAATACCTCTCAGTCCCCCTTTGGTAAAGGGGGATTAGGGGGATTTCGACCCGCCAATGCCCCAGATAGGCTCCGATCCTCGCCCTCGTGATAGCCCAGCGGCTCCGATTTTGACATCTCACGGCGCATGGCTATAATTGCGTGGTGCGCCAAGGGCTTCGTTCGGCGAGTTCCCGGTAGGTCTGGCCTGTTTGAGAAAAAGTTCTGAGGAGGACGGGCCGGGACCCGCTCCAACGCCACTGGTGAACGAAGCAATGGGCCGCAGAAATAAAACAAGAGGTGTGGAATGGCCACGACTAAAATTGCTCTCCTGGCGGTAGCCAAGAAGCGGGCGGAGTACATCATAAGCCAGGCGCCACCGGGCTGGGAAGTGACCTTCGTGGACAATAGAATGTCCGCCGAGGAGAAAATCCCACTGTGCAAGGACGCCAACGCAATCATCGTCTTCCCCACCGACGTATCGGTGGACCTGCTCAAGCATTGCCCCAACGTGAAGCTGATACAGACCCTAAGCGCCGGGTACGACCGGCTGGACATGGAGGCCATCGGCGAGATGGGTGTCCCCGTGGCCAACAACGGCGGCGCCAACGCCATCGCCGTGTCCGAGCACACCATCGGCCTGATGATCTCCGTGGGCAAACGGCTGATGACCCAGTGGGACACGGCAACACACCGGAAGAAGTGGCGGGACAGCCTGGAGCCGCTGGAGTTGTCCGAGATTACCGACAAGACGGTGGGTATCATCGGCCTGGGCCGCATCGGAAAGAACGTGGCCAAACGGCTGACGGGCTTCGACACCCGGACCATCTATTACGATGTCGTGGAGATCCCCGAGGACGTGCAAAAGGACCTCAAGGCCGAGCCCGTCTCCCTTGACTACCTGCTGCGGGAGTCGGACATCGTCACGCTTCACGTCCCCCTGAGCCGCCAGACCCGGGCCATGATCTCCGACCATGAGTTGGAGATCATGAAGCCGAGCGCGCTGTTGATCAACGCCTGCCGCGGCCCCGTAGTGGACGAAAAGGCCCTATACCGGGCGCTGACCAGCGGGCAAATCTTCGCGGCCGGCCTTGACGTGCTCGAAAAGGAGCCCACCCCCGAGGACAACCCGTTGTTCGGCTTGGACAACGTGGTGATTACCCCTCACATGGCGGGCAGCAGCGAGGAGACCAACGAGCGGGCATCCGCCTTCGCCTACGCCAACATCGGCCGCGCAATTGCGGGCGAGGAGTTGGAATCGCTGGTGTTCCCCGAGTAGAGGGAAACTGAGAACGGTGGGGTCGGCGTCTCACGGAACCATGTCTCGTTGAAGGCCGCCTCCCGTCCCTATCCCCCGATGACCTCCGTCGCCCGCTGGGTGGCGGACCAGGGAGACAGCCAGGAGGAGTGGCTTCCATCCCCTCCGGCCACCACCACCAGGTAGTGGTCAGGCGTAGCCGCCAGCGGCACCAGGAAGCCCTCGTCCTGGTCCTCGAACTCATCCGGCCAGGACCGGCCCCCAAAGTGGTACCGGTTCCTCAACCGGCCCGCGGGTATCCGGACGTGCTCGAAGAGATGGTTGATTACGTCGGCCCTGCTGAACCCGGAGGCGGCGATTTGCGCGGCGTGCTCCGGCCCCAGCACCACGACGGTGGTGGGTTGCCGCGCCTGAAAGTAGTAGCCGGATATGCCGCCGGCGGTCATCGAGCCGACCAGGGTCTCTAGCACGCCCTCGCCGGTTTCCACGGTCCCTTCCACCATGGTATGGATGCCCCTGGCGGCCACCACGGTGACGGTGCTGACCTCGGGCGGATAGCCCATTGCCACGTGTAGCGGCTCCCAGGGGTTGCGCTCCTGGTTCTCGGTGAAGCACATGGTGTACTTGCCAGGCCAGCCGTGGGTAGACTTCTCCATTGTTTCGGCGGTGGCCCCTCCGAGGTTTCGCATGGTCAGGCGAAGGGCCCGGCCGATGGTGGCGTTGGCCCGGTGGCCCGAGCCGAAGACGGCGGTGCCGCCGTGGATCCCCAGCTTCTGGGCAATGGGGCCGCTGACGATCACCGCCGGGGCCGCTCCCCCGGTAGTGGTGGTGATGGACCCCGCGTTGAACTGGGGCTGGAGCACGGCTTTCACCGCAGCCAGCACCACCGGGAAGTAGTCGGGCTTGCTGCCGGCCATCACGGCGTTGATGGCCACCTTCTCCACGGTGACCATGCCGTTCAGCGGCGGTATCCGGCCCAGCACCTGCTTTCCGGGCAGCGGGCACGCCTCCAGCATTTCCAGCACCAGGTCCTCGGTGGGTGGAATGACCGGCAGACCATCGGTCCAGCCTTTGTCGTAGAAGTAGTCGTTGATCTGGCTGACCGAGCCCTCCACCTGCAAGCGGGTGGACTCCTGGCCCAACTCCGGCGCACCGGGATTCCCGTCGACGCTCCGAGGGCCCTGGGAGCGGCTGGAAGAGCTAGCCATTCTGGCGCTCCCAGGCTGGCAGTAGCAGGCTCTCGGTGATGCCCTCGATGCTGGTCTCGGCGATCTCCAGCATCTGGTCCGGTCTCATGCTGCCGGGAGTGCAGTTTAGCACCGCCACCGGGTGTTCCGGTAGGCCGAGGGCCCGGCCACGGAGTTCCGCTGCTTTGCTGAACACCTTGGTGATAACCGTAACCGCGGGCTTGCTTCGCTTTTCCGTTTCAATTCCGTCGTGGAGACCCCACGTTATGCAGGACCCTCAAAAAGCGATGGCGTGGATGATGGCGTCGCAGCTGGACGACATCTCATCCAATACCTCAGGGGGAGTGGGCAAACTCTGGCTGGCCTTTCGGTAGGTGACCAGCTTGGCCACACCGTAATCCTCCTGGAGCAGGCGGCCCAGCTCCATCAGGTAGGCGTCGACGTTCCGTTTCCGGTTGTCGATCAGGCCTATGGTCGAGCCTCGAAGCCCGGATAAGCGCGGCGCCAAACTGAGCTGCCGGGGTGCGCCTTCCGCCGCCGGGTGGAGTACCGTGGTCAGTTGTGTCGCCACCATCGTGCCTCACTCCTTTCTGGCCGTGGTCCGGCCATAGAAGGATTTGGTTTCCTGCCTTCGAGAGGCGAGTGTACCAACTGGGTAAGATGGGCGTCAATGGCGCCCAACCACTGGTATCGCGACTGGGGGCAACGGTGCGGGGGACACCGCGCGGCGTCAGGCTGCTCTGCATGGGGACCGCGCCCAGCCTGAGGTTTTTCCTGAGGTTCTTTAGGAGGGGTTCCCCTGACGCTTCGCCAAGAACTCCCCACGACACTTGAGAGGATATTCAACCCCATTGCTACGCCGGATCGGTTGTGGCAGGAAGCGGCTCAGGGGCGGCATCTTCTTGTGGGAGCTTTCCAAAGAGGTCCATCTGGCCCGTGGCGGCTTCCGCCGGCGGCGGGGTTTGCGCCGGCGGCTGCGTGACCGCGACCGGCAACTCGCCCTGGTCAACCAGGGGCCGGAAATGTTTGCTCAAGATCAACCCGCGGCCCTGGTACGATGATCCTCTCGACGTGCCGTACATCTTCTTGGGGGTCTCCAACATTCTCTCGAACGTGAGGGTGCAGATGGTCTGGCCGTGCTCGATCATGAACGGGACATCGTGGGCCCGGACTTCCATCACCGGTTGGACCCCGCGGGTGGCGCCGGTACCCACGAGTCCAAAGCCCGGGTCAAAGAAGCCCGCATAGTGGGTTCTCAATTCGCCGCTTGAAGGATCGATGGCAGTGAGTTCGGCCGCGTACTGGGGAGGAATGTTGATCCCTTCGGCGGAGGTTAGCAGGTAGAACTCTTCAGGCTCCAGTATCAAGCTACGAGTCGCGTCGGTGTGCACCGGCTCCCAATATTCACCGTGGTCATAATAGTGTTCCTGAGACAGATCCAGCAGGCTGCTGTTCTTCTTGGCCCGGTAACCGATGACGCCGTTGTGTCCCACAAGGTCCACGCCAAGGCTGACGGTGTTATCCATTCTCGGTTCACGGGGTTCCCCGGCGTGATCCGCATGGTGGAACAGAATGGGGTCCATGCGGTGCTTCCCAAGCAGCTCCCCACTTTCGCAGGCTGAATCGCCTTTGAATAACCGCAACTGATTCAGCGACAATTCCGACCGAACCTTGATGGTAAAGGACCGCGACACGACCTCCAGATACAGCCGCCCGCTGTACCCCTCGGCGATGTCATCAAACCTATGGCTTCGGTCGGTAATCACGCGGGTGAATATGTCCAGCCGGCCCGTGGAGCTTTTGGGGTTGGCTTTGGCTCGAATCCCCTTCGGAAGATTCAGTTCTTCGAGGAGAGGAATGAGGTACGGGCGGTTCTTCTCCAGAATGGCCCCATCGCGCAAGTCCAATGTTCCCATTTCGAGGCCGGGGAGCTTGTCTTCCACGCTCGTATCCGGGAGAAAACTACAACGCAAACGGTGTGCCGTCTCGCCCAACCTGAGGTCGAGGCTCGCCGGTTGGAAATTCGTGTCGGGGATCTTGAAGCGCTCCGTATAGATCCAATCAGCGCCGACGGCTTGTCTAAGCAGCCGGTCGGACAATATCCCATCACGGGGGATCTTGTTTGTCTGGGCCATAAGCGCCTCAATTGGACTGTGGTCTGCCAGGGTGGATAATGCGCGGCCCGAAGGTCGCGCGGCACCACCGGCTCTCTGATATTCAGAAGGTCTTCTGCCATAGGGCTAATCGGGCCCCGAGGATGGTGACGGCACAAGGGGCAATAACAAGAGGGGCCGTAGAATGAAAAGACCCCGTCGCCGCAGGGCAAACGGGTTCTCTTGGTCTGGCAATGGCCGCCTCCCCGATTTAGTGGAAATCGTACAGCCAAGGCCAGGCACTGTCAAGGGCGGGTTGTCGGCGACTGCCCGCCTCCGGTTTGGTGACCGGTTCACGGCCGGTAGCGGTGATCTCGATCCGTCCCGGTCAAGGCAGCGTGTATCTGAAACGCTACCGGACAATGACCAGTTGCTTGCCGAGGAGCCGCCTACTTCTCCCTGGCTAGATACACTTCCAGCCCCTTGCGTACGAGGATGCGGCCCCGGTGGAGCCGGGACTTGAAGGCGGTTATCGAAAGCCCCAGTGTCTCCGCCGATTCCTCGGTGCTCAGACCTTGGACATCCCGCATCACCACGGTGGCGCGCAGCTCGGGAGTGAGCTTGGCTAGCTCCGACTCCACGACATCCCGCAGCTCCCCGCTGATCGCTGCCTGCTCCGGGTCGGCGGTCCAATCGTGGGCAATGTCGTCGTTGTAGCCCGTCTGGATCATGTACTTGGCTCGGGATTTTTCCTTGCGTATCTTCATCAAGCAGGAGTTGACCACGATGCGGTAGAGCCAGGTCGAGACTTTGGACTCACCTTTGAAACGTGGAAATGCGCGATAGGCGGAGATAAAGGCCTCTTGCACCGCGTCTTCAGCATCCTCGACGTTGTGGAGCATGCGGTAGGCCACGTTGTAGGCGAAGTCCGCGTAATCCTCCACCACCCGGGAGAAAGCGCTTTCCATTGCGCTCCGGTCCTGATCCAGCCGCGCGGCCACCTTAGATGGGCCCCAGGAAACGAGTGGGAGTGCCGTTGGTGCTATCGAACTCAACATCGTTGTTGACTCCTTGTGAAACTGTGCCAGCCTTTGGTGGGTGGGTGGGGTTTGGATAGCCGCGGCCAAAGTCAGCCGGCCGCTGGCATGCTTGAAGCCGATGGACGCGAGGCGATGCGCCGGATCTCGGCAAATAGCGTCATTGGCTCGCAGTCTTTGCACAGGTAGCCGTCGGACCCGGCGACTACGCCCGCCTCCAGGTACTCGGTGAACACGCTGAAAAACAGGACGCCGGCGTGGGGGTAGGCCTCTTTGAGAAGCCTGGTAGCCTCCACTCCGTCGAGCCGTGGCATCTGGGCATCCATGATAACCACGTCGGGATGAAGCTCCAATGCCCTCTCCAGCGCCTCCTGGCCGTCCTTGGCAGTGCCAACCAAGTCAAAGTCGGATTGGGTCCGGATAAGACACGACAGGCCATCCATGACGTGGGGGCAATCTTCTGCGATTAGAACTCGGATCATATGATTTCCTTCCTCGGAACCCGGGCCTCGGAACCCCGTTGGTTGATCTCTACTATTCGATGTTACCTTCTCGCCCTTGGCCGGACATCCACCAGCCCATTGAATCCAAACAGAAAAGAGGTTGATACATCGATCAACCTCTTGGTGGACAAAGCGTCGTCTCGGCGGCCGGTTACAACTCGATTATCTTCCTCTTCGCTCCTTCAGCCACCGCTTCCGTCCGGCCGCTGACTCCCAGTTTGTTGAAGATGCGGACGATGTGGGTCTTGACGGTGCTCTGCCCGATGTTGAGACGGCTGGCTATCTCTTTGTTGGCGGCCCCGGTAGCCATTATCTGGAGTACTTCCACCTCGCGCGCCGAGAGGGACCCCTCCGAGGGAGCGGCGTTGCGGGAGAGCTGGCTCAGCCGGTCCAGGAGCCTGCTGGCCACCCGGGGCTGGATCAGCGACTCCCCCTGGTAAACCGCCCTGATGGCTTTTAGCACCTCTTCGGGAGGCGAGTCCTTGAGAAGATAGCCCCTGGCGCCGGCCTCGATGCCGCGGAAGATGTAGTCATCCGTGTCGTAGGTCGTCAGGATGATGATGCCGGTTTCCAGGGCTGCATTCTTGATCTCGATAATGGCGGCGACGCCGTCCATCTCGGGCATCTGCAAGTCCATCAAGATAACGTCGGGCAAAAGTTCGAAGGCCTTGGCAACCGCTTCCCGGCCGTTGGCGGCCTGAGCGACTACTTCCAGGTCGGCTTCCTGGTCCAAGACGGCCGCCAGTCCCTGCCGAACGATGGGGTGGTCGTCCGCGATTAAGATTCTGATGGGCTTTTCCCCAGTTGATTGATTCGTCATCACTCGCTATTTCAGCGGCAATTCCGCCCTCACCACGGTGCCCCGGCCGATGGCACTCTCCACTGTCAGTTCTCCCCCCAGCAGCTGGGCCCTCTCTCGCATGCTGACCAGCCCAAAGCCGCCGCTTTCCCGGTCCCACCGCTTCGGGATAACCGGATCGAAGCCGACACCGTCGTCCTCCACTTTCAAATGCGCTCTGGCGTCAGCGAACCCAATTGTCACCGCCACCCGGCCGGCGTTGGCATGTTTGAGGATGTTGGCCAGTGCCTCCTGACAGATGCGGAGGAGGGATGCCTCCACCCCGCCGGGCAGTACCCGGCTCTTCCCCTCCACGTTGAAAGAGGTCTGGATACGGTCGCCGGCGGCCTTGTCGGTCTCCTGCCGGAGCGCTCCGACCAGGGACTGGCCCTTCAACGGGCCGCTTCGCAGGTCATACACCGACCGGCGGGCCTCCTGCAAGCTATCTCTGGCCAGGTCGCGGATTCGTTTCAAGCTCTCCAATGCTTGTTCCCCGCCGGCCTCGGCCTGTCCTTCCGCGGCGTTGAGCTGCCAGATTATCGCCGTGAGCCCCTGGGCCAGGGAATCGTGAATCTCGCGGACCAGACGGTTCCGTTCCTCCACCACCGCTAGCTGTCGCTGCGCCTGCTCCGCTTGCCTCCGTTCCGTGATGTCCTGGATCATGGCGATGATCCGCGTCTGTCCGGCAACTTCGATTGTCGAGGCGGAGATCTCCGAGGGCACCAGGTGCCCTCCCTTGGCAAGGCAGCTAAGCTCGTTGGTCCACCCACTCCCGTCCCGGAAAACCGACTCGGCGAAGGTCTGGAGTTTGGGCATTTCGTGGGGGTGAATCGCCGAAATGGCTAGGGACAGCAGTTCCTCTCTGGAATAACCCAGCATGGCGCAAGCCCTGGGATTCGCGTCGACGATAGAGTCCCGCACCGGGTCCATTACGAATATCGCGTCATTCGAGTGTTCGAAAATCTTGCGGTAGAGTTCTTCGGCCGGCCCGGGGGAATTTTCAGGCGCCTTCACCACCCGATTGGTTTTGCCCTCATTCGGGTCGGCCCGGCGCATCGGTGTAATTTGCTTCATGGGCCTCTCGCGGATCCTTGTCCAGGTTGCGGTTTCGGGCCGGCGCCCAGCCGTCGTCATGGCTCCACCGGCTTGCAGGGCGCCCGCGCCAGCATGACCCGGCGTGTCCAACGGAAACATCCGGTGGGAATCGATATTGAATACAATATTATAGTTGACTTAGGGACAGGAAACAACGAACCATGTCCGATGGCGTCCGAGGCCCGTGCTTTGCTCCGGCCTTCCCGTGAAGGACCCGCTGCAGCGCCCCGTCCAGGCCATGTTTATTGGGCCGTGGTGCCCCCGTCGATTACCAACTCGGCGCCGGTGACGAACGACGACTCGTCGGAGGCCAGATAGAGGACCCCGTAGGCGATGTCTTCGGGCGTCCCCACCCTGCCCATGGGCAACCGCCGCATCCGTTGTTCCAATTTTTCAGGATCGTTAATGGTGTCCCGAATCATGGGCGTGTCGATCGGCCCGGGATGGACGGAGTTGCACCTGATGTTGTCTTTGGCGTGCTGTATAGCAGTGGACTTGGTGAAGAGGCGGACCGCCCCCTTAGTGGCGGTGTAGCCGGCGCCGCCCTGGGGGCTGGCCACCAGCCCCGCGGTGGAAGAGATGTTGACGATGGAGCCCCCGCCGGCCTGTCGCATGGCGGGGATGGCTTCTTTGGTGCCCAGGAACACCCCCTTGGCGTTTACGGCCATAATGCGGTCCCATTCCTCTTCGGTGGTGTCCTCGATGCTCTTGCGGATGAGAATCCCGGCGTTGTTCACCAGGATATTCAGCTTGCCGTAGCGGCCGATCGCGGTTTCGACGGCCGCCCGCCAGTCGGCCGCACGGGTCACGTCCAGGTGAACGTAGATGGCTTCGTTGCCCGCCTCCAGAATCTCCGCCTCCACCCTCTTGCCTTCGTCGTCCAGCAAGTCTCCGAAGACCACCTTGGCGCCCTCTTTGGCCATCATCTTGGCTTCGACGGCCCCCTGCCCCCTGGCCCCGCCGCTGATCAGCACTACCTTTCCTTCCAGTCTGCCCATTCGTACCTCCGTCTCCGTGCGCCCCATCCACGTGGACGTGCCGCGCTACTTCCACACGTGTTACCGCCATTCCAGTTGGGAAAGGCGGATCGGTGCCCTGTCTACCCGACGGGGTTTGCCTTGCTCGCCCGGCCGGAGTGATTCTCCAAATGTTTCCAGCGTGGATAGGCTGGCGACGGTAGGCTTGCTATCGACAGCCGGCCGGACCGGCCTTTACCGGCAAGGTCCGATATATACAAGGGCCGCCGCCGGTCACCACCGCGTAGACCGGCCCGGCTAGCCCGATGCCGCGGTCCCTCCAGTCTGTTGGCCGCCGAACCGGCGGCGATGCACCCGGAGGGTTCAATCGTCCATGACCACCGGGATGCCGGCCCGCTCGGCTTTGGCCGCCCCTTCGTGATCGATGACGCCGTCTTGCAGCCAGATGTACTTGACGCCCACCTCAATGGCCTCGTCAATCACCGGGGGCACAAGTTCGGACCGCCGGAAAACATCTACCATGTCGATGGGCACCGGGACCGATTTCAGGTCCGGGTAGCTCTTCTCACCGAGGGCCTCCTCGATCATGGGGTTCACCGGGATGATGCGGTCCCCCTGGTCCTGCATGTACTTGGACACCCGGTAGCTGGTCCGCTCCGGGTTGCCGGACAGGCCCACGACGGCGATGGTCTTGCTGTTGCGCAGCTGTTCCTCGACCAGATCCATGGCTACCTCCCTCTCAATGTGGTTTCCAGCGGCGTTCGCCGGCCGCCGGCATAGGGACTCCTGGCTAGCCGGTAACCGAGATGCCACCGAAATTCAAGGTTCCGGTGATGGTGAGCACACCCGTGGCTTCTCCCGGAGCGGGTTGTTGGCGCTTGAGCAGCGCCTCTCCAGCCACCGGGGACACTTCAAGGTTGACGGTCCAGCCGGGGGGCACTCGTATATCAAGTCCGCCGAAGAAAACGGTCACCTCGAGGGTCGCCTTATCCCCCGCGAGCCTGGCTCCGGTTAAGTCCAACTCGACACCGCCGAAAATGGCCGTTGCCTGTAGGAACTTGAACTCTTGGGACGTGACGCGCTCTTCGGCGCCCGAGAAGAAGGCCCTCACCGCATTATCCCCGGAACCATGGCTCCGGGCCCGTCGGCCCTCTGAAATGAGATTCGAGATTCTTCGGACGCCGGTTCTCCGGCGCCACCCGCGGCGTCCGCCGGTGAACCCGCGGAGCAGCAATACCGCGCCCGGCACTATCACGAAGACGGGCCAAAACTCTCCAACACTCCAGGAAACGGCGTCTAGCTCTATGAGCAAGAACAAGATTCCGAGGGTCAGGACGATCAGTGGCATTAGCCTGAACTGGAAGCCACGAGCGCCCAGCCGCCACAGCCCCGCCGCAATGAGCAGCACCGGCCAGTAGGTCCCGAAAACGGAGGTATCTTCACCCAGGGCGTCGGTGGTATCCATCAGGAGCATAACGCCGATGCTGAGCAGCATCAGGCCGATGAAGGCGCTACTGGAAAGCCATGGGTAGCTCATTTCGGCACCCCCTGGGCACCCGCTGCCTCCCGGAGGGATGGCTTGCGGCGGGTTAAAGGCTCTCTTCTATTCTCTACCAGTCCCGGCCCTTGATGTATTTGAATGCGGCGGTGGCGGCGGTGGCGCCGTCTCCGGCCGAAGACGCCAGCTTGGCTGCCGAGTACTGGCGGATGTCGCCGGCCGCGTATAACCCTGGCACCTCGGTCTCCATGGAGATGTTGACGGGGATGTGGCCGGCCCCGTCAACCCGGAGCAGGCCCTTGACCAGCTGCGAATTGGGCTCCAACCCCACGTAGACGAAGAGGCCCGTCACCTCCACCAGGTTCTCCAGGTTGGTCACCACGTTGCGGACCTTGACCCCGGAAACCACGTCTCCTCCTTGCACTTCCTCGATCTGGGTATTCCAGACCACCTCAATCTTGCGGTTGGCTCTTACCCGGTCCTGCAAGACCTTCTGCGCCCGCAGCTGGTCTCGCCGGTGGAAGAGCAGCACCCGGTCGACGTATTCGGTGAGAGTCAGGGCCTCGTCGGCCGCCGCGTCGCCGCCGCCGGCGACGCCGACGACCTGGCCCATGTACATTGGACCATCGCAGGTCGCGCAGTGGGACACCCCGCGGCCGTAGTACTCGTCCTCGCCCGGTATTCCCAGTTTGCGCGCGGTGGAGCCGGCGGCGACGATTACCGCCTTAGCCCGGTAGTCGCCCGAATCGGTGGAGACCACCTTGTACTGGCCGTCCATCGAGACTCCGGAGGCCTCGCTCATAATCAACTCGGCGCCGGCGTCCATTGCCTGGACCTGAACCGTGGGACCCAACTCGGAACCGGAAATCCCATCTGGGAAACCGGGGAAGTTTTCGATCTTCTCGATGTTGATGATCTGCGCACCACCCATCATCTGCTCAATCAACCCTGTGGACAGTCCGTACCGGGCGCCGAACATCGCCGCGGTCATTCCGGCCAGGCCGCCGCCGATCACCAGAACGTCGTAGTCTTTAGCCAAGATGGGGACCTCCTTGATACTGCCGATTCTTGCCAATTCTACAGGGTTACTATATCGGCGGCCAGTTTTGAGTGTCAACCGGGCGTTGGGCGTTGCGCCTACGGTGGCAGGAGCCTAAAATGGTATCCAAATGGCCCGTGCATGTCTTTCACCCACTGTGGGCCCTGTGGTGATTCGTAACGCTGTCTGGAAGGTTAGCTGATGCGCCAAGGAGAGCCTGCTCCTGCGGGGGCTTACCAGGTCTACAGCGAACACAACACCATGGTGGCCATGCGCGACGAGGTACACCTGGCGGCGGACATTCACCGTCCTGCTCTGGACGGCCGGCCTCAGGACGGCCCTTTCCCCGTCCTGCTCTGCCGCACCCCCTACAACAAGTCGGCTGAGGTCAGGGCCCTGGAGGCCGGCTTCTTCACGGTCCGAGGATACGTTACCGTGCTCCAGGACTGCCGGGGAAGGTACGCATCAGGAGGGGGCTTCACCAAGTACGTGGACGAAGCCCGCGATGGCTTCGACACGCTGGATTGGCTGGCCCGGCAACCCTGGTGCAACGGCAAGATCGGCACCTACGGCCTTTCCTACAGCGCTCACACTCAGGCGGCGCTGGCCTGCCTGAATCCGCCGAACTTGACCTGCATGTGGCTGGAGTCAGGCGGGTTCTCGAACGCGTTCCTCAGCGGTTGCCGTTATGGCGGCGCCTTCGAGTTGAGACAGGTCACCTGGGCGTTCCGGGAAGCCAAGGAAAGCCAGGGGGTCCACGCCCACCCGCTGGTGGCCAAGGCCGCGATTGAAAACCAGAACATCCACGATTGGTTCCGGCGACTGCCCTGGAAAAAGGGCCATTCCCCCTTGCGCTGGACGCCGGATTACGAGAACTACCTGATGGAAATCTGGAGCCGGGAGACCTTCGACGACTTCTGGCGGCAGACCGGCCTCTGCGCCGAAACGCATTACGCCGAGTTCGCCGGCGTGCCCCAAGTGCACATGGGAAGCTGGTACGACCCCTACGCCCGCAGTACCACTGACAACTACCTGGCCCTTTCTCGGGAAAAGCCGGGCCCGGTGAGCCTGATCATGGGACCCTGGACCCATGGCGCCCGGTCCGTGACCCACGCCGGCGATGCCGACCTGGGTCCGCTGTCAATCCTGGACAACAACCTGGGCCGGGACTACAACCACCTGCGCCTCCGCTTCTTCGACCACTGGCTCAAGGGCATCGAAAATGGTTGGGAAGATGAGCCTCGCGTGAGAATCTTCGTTATGGGCGGCGGGTCCGGGCGGCGCAACTCCCACCGGCGGCTCGACCACGGGGGCAGCTGGCGGGCCGAACGGGAATGGCCCCTGGCCCGGGCCATAAACACCGCTTTCTACCTTCAGCCGGGTGGGGGTTTGTCCACCGAGTCCGCCCCAGGGTCTCATCCCCCCAGCAGGTACCTCTTTGACCCGGATCGGCCCGTGCCCACTATCGGAGGAAACATCTCTTCGGGCACGCCGATCATGGAACCAGGCGGTTTCGACCAGAGGGAGGCGCCCGAGTTTCACGGCTGCAGTCCTCCGTACCTGCCGCTTGCGGCGCGTTCGGACGTGCTGCCGTTCCAGACCGATCTCCTGCCCGAAGACCTGGAGATTACCGGCCCCATCTCGGTGCATCTGTGGATCGAGTCTTCAGCGGTGGACACCGACTTTACCGCCAAGCTGGTGGACGTTTACCCTCCGTCCTCCGACTACCCCGAGGGCTACGCTCTGAACCTGTGCGACGGCATCCTGCGGACCAAGTTCCGGAACTCCTGGGAGAACCCCGATCTGATGGAGCCCGGAACGGTTTACCCGGTCACGGTACAGCTACTGCCCGTCAGCAACCTTTTTGTCCGGGGGCACCGCATCCGGGTGGACATTTCCTCCAGCAACTTTCCCCGCTTCGACGTCAACGGAAACACCGGGGAGAACCCGGCCACCTCTCCGGTCAGAATCCCTGCCCTGAACAGCGTGTACCACGATGCCGAACACCCCTCCCACGCTCTCTTGCCGGTGGTTCCGGCGGGCGGATCGCGGTAGCGTTTGCCGGCGTTTCGGCCCTCATCCACGGCGCAGCATCATCATGTACTGGTCGCCGTTCAGGTCGCGCCATCCTCGTGATCTGAAGCCCGCTTCGGCAGCCCGAGCTTCCAGGTCCGCCGGGTCTATCCGGCGTTCCAGAGGCGGTCCGTCTCCGGTTTCCTTGCGGTACCACTCCAAGATGGTGCACCAACCCCGGGGATGAAGCAGTTCTCGCACGGCGCCCAGCAGCCGGGCCTGGTCCGGGCTGTGGTGGACCATGAAGGCCAGGAAGGCCCCATCCAAGGAGCCCTTCTCCAGCGGGAATTCAAACTCATCGCACTTTACTACCTCAACGTTGCCCAGTCGGGCCAGGGCTACGGTCTCCTGGCAAGCGGCCACCATTTCCTCGTCGATATCCAGCGCATAGAGCTTGCCGTTGACCAGGTACTTGGCCAGAGGCACCGTGAAGAAACCGGGCCCACAGCCGATGTCTGCTACCGTGTCGTGGAGGTTGATTCCGCTGAAGCTCAGAATGGGGAAGGGGTCCAGCCGTTCGCTTCGCTCCGGCGCCATAAGAGCACGGATGAACTCCTGAGTGGTCATGTGCTTGGACTCAAACTCGGACGACATCGCTTCACCCCTCCTACTGATATTAATTTACATTAGGTGGTGCGGCGGCGCAATCGGCACAAGCCGCGAGGTTACGACGGCCTCAGGTCCGGCGATGCTAGACGCCACGGCATGGCGCCCCGATGGGCCTGGAATTTTGGCCGGAGGGCCGTGGCGGTAAAGGCCGCGGCGGGTACTGCTGGACTCCCGGTGGATGTGGGTTCCGCCCGGTGAAAGACCTTGGCCACAGGAGGAAATAGGGGTGCCCGCCCTACCTCTCAGAGGGTTGGAGCAGTGACAATTAGAGAAGACTTGCAAAGGCAAACCGAGAGGAGGCCGGGGGCCTGCATATGCAGAAGGCTGCAATCCTCATTGTAATCTTTATGGCGGTCGGGGCCGTAGGTCTGGCCACGATTATCTGGACCTCGTTCAACGGACGAGAAAACGCGACCGTATCGAGGGATATACTGGCAACCAAGACCGCTGAGCTACGGGACCCGTCGAGCTTCAGCCAATATCCCGATTCTAGCAGCACCGAGCTGGAGAGCGCTTCGTCGGTTACCCCGACTTCAACGCCGGAGTAGCAGAAACGGGGACGGGCCAGCTGGGTTTGCCGTGAACAATTAGATCGTGAAACCCGGAAGAGCGGGACGTGGCGCCGGCCCTCACCAATGCTTCCAACCGCACTCGCTCCAGGACGTGCACTGGAGCCTCGAAGCCGAAGATGGACCGCATCAGTCGCTGTGATCCCGTGACGTGGATAAAAGGGCGACGGATACATTTCTGGCGCCGGGCTTTTCGGAAGCCGGTCCAGGTGAGTACTGGCACGCCTGCCGCCATCTCAATTCGTTGACAGCCCGATAGGCCGGGCGTACACTACGCACTGACTTGGGCTCAAGCTCCGCTGCCCACGGTAGGGTTTCTGTTGCCACTTGCAATGCCGCTGGCAAGACAGGAGCGTAGGAGGCCGTTGTCAGGAGATGGGGATGTCCGCCATTGCCGAACGAGACCCCGAGGTCGCCCGGGCTATTCAGCAGGAAGATGAACGCCAGCGTAACAGCATCGTGCTGATCGCGGCGGAAAACTACGCCAGCAAGGCGGTCCTGGAAGCCCAATCCGGGGTGATGAACAACAAATACGCCGAGGGATATCCGGGGAGACGTTACTACGGCGGCTGTCAGTACGTGGACGTGGTGGAAACCCTGGCGCTCCAACGGGCCAAGGCAATATTTGGACCCGAACACGTCAATGTGCAACCCCACAGCGGCGCTCAGGCTAACATGGCAGCCTACTTCGCCCTGCTTGAGCCCGGCGACAAAGTGATGGGGATGCAGTTGGACCACGGCGGCCACCTGACCCATGGGGCCTCGGTCAACTTTTCCGGAAAGCTCTACAACTTCATTCCCTACGGAGTAGACCGGGACACCGAGACGATAAACTACGATGAGCTGGAGCGGATGGCTCTGGAGCATCGTCCCAAGCTGATCGTCGCCGGGTGCAGCGCCTATTCTCGAATCCTGGACTTCCCCCGGTTTCGCGCCATTGCCGACCGGGTGGACGCCAAACTGATGGTGGACATGGCCCACATTGCCGGTTTGGTGGCCGGCGGAGCGCATCCCTCGCCACTGCCGTACGCCCATGTCGTCACTTCCACCACCCAGAAGAGCCTTCGCGGCCCCAGGGGCGGGTTCATCCTCGCCACCGAGGAATTGGCGCGCAAGGTAAACTTTGCCGTGTTTCCCTACACCCAGGGCGGGCCCTTGATGCATGTTATCGCGGCCAAGGCCATCTGCTTTGGAGAAGCCTTGGACCCGGCATTCGCCCAGTATGCGTCCCAGGTGGTGGAGAACTCCCGCACCCTGGCCCAAGACCTCTCCGAGGCGGGATTCCGGTTGGTTTCCGGCGGTACCGACAACCACCTGTCGCTGATTGATCTGACGCCTTTGGGCATCACGGGGCAGGAGGCGGAAACCGCCCTGGAGAAGGTCGGAATAGTCGTCAACAAGAACGCCATCCCCTACGATGCCAAGCCGCCGAGGGTCGCCAGCGGCCTTCGTCTCGGCACCCCCGCCATCACCAGCAGGGGGTTCGATCAAAAGGCGGTCCGGAGGGTGGCCCGCATGATAGTCGACGTTCTCACCGCAATGGGGGACGAGAAAGTGCAACGCCGGGTCGCCGAGGAAGTACGCGATCTGGCTCCGCGATATCCGGTGCCCGGTTTGGACCTATAGTTGAGCCGCCCAGGCTCCGATGCTATAATCTCTGTACTTATGAATTCCTTGTGGGTTCCTTGTGGGGTTTTTCTTGCGTCATTATGAACTTGTAGTCATCCTTAGCCCAATGCTGAATCAGGATCAGGCGTCCGATACTTGGGGACGTATCAAGTCATTTATCAGTGACCGGAGTGGGGATATTAACCATGAAGAAAAATGGGGCACCCGCCGGTTAGCCTATCCCATTCGCAAAGGGCAGTACCAATTCCTGGAGGGCAGCTACCACCTGACCCGTTTCAGCACCGACCAGCCCTTCAACATAGAGTTGGAAAAGTTCCTCCGGCTCGATGATCAGGTGCTGCGCTCATTGGTGGTCGTCGCGCCACCTCTGGGCGCCATTCCTCAACCGCCGCCCGTAGCGGTGGCGGCGGTGGCAGAGGCCACCCCGGCTGCTGCCGAAGAGGCCCCAGCCGAGGCGGCGGAGCCGGTGGCGGAAGTGGCGGTTGTCGAAGAAGAAGCCGCGGCGGAAGCTGTCGCTGAAGAGGCCCCGGCCGAAGTAGAGGAGCCGGTGGCGGAAGTGGCGGTTGTCGAAGAAGAAGCTCCGGCGGAAGCTGTCGCTGAAGAGGCCCCGGCCGAAGTAGAGGAGCCGGTGGCGGAAGTGGCGGTTGTCGAAGAAGAAGCTCCGGCGGAAGCTGTCGCTGAAGAGGCCCCGGCCGAAGGAGAGGAGCCGGTGGCGGAAGTGGCGGTTGTCGAAGAAGAAGCTCCGGCGGAAGCTGTCGCTGAAGAGGCCCCGGCCGAAGTAGAGGAGCCGGTGGCGGAAGCTGCGGTTGTTGAAGAAGAAGCCCCGGCGGAAGCGGATGCGGCGGCCGAGGAACCGGCTGACGAGACCAAACCGGATGGCAGCCTGGGCTAAGGGGGGCGCTTGAACAAGATAATCGTCATCGGCAACCTAGGCAGAGACCCGGAGATGCGGTACACTCCGTCGGGCCAGGCAGTTACGTCGTTTAGCGTGGCCTCCACGCGGCGCTATACCACCTCCTCAGGGGAGCGGCGAGACGAAACCGAGTGGTTCAACGTCAGCGCCTGGGGCAAGCTGGCCGAGTTGTGTAATCAATGGCTGACCAAGGGACGTCAGGTGTACGTGGAGGGGAGACTGCACAGCCGCAGCTTTGAAGGCCGTGACGGGCTGATGCGTTTTGTGAACGAGATCAACCTGACCGATGTACAGTTCTTGAGCCGCGGGGCGGGCGGTGGCGACGAGGCGTCCGCATACGGGGCAGATAACGATATTGAGGAGGCAAGTCCGGCAGGTGACGCCGTTGACGACCTTCCGTTCTAACCTAACCTTTCAACTCCAACCTTCAAGTTCCGTCGGAGGATCGCAGCAAGTATGACATCATATGCATCGCGAGGACCAGGTGGTCAAGGCGGCCGGCCAGGGGGCCGGCCAGGTGGGCGTCCGGGAGGGCGTCCCAGAGGCCGGTACGCTCCTCGCCGGCGGGTCTGCGCTTTTTGTGTCGAACACGTGAAGCTGATTGATTACAAGAACGTCGATCAAATGCGCCGGTACCTCTCGGACCGGGCCAAGATAGAACCGCGCCGCAAGACCGGCGTGTGCGCCAAGCACCAACGGACACTGAGGCTCGCGATTCACAGGGCACGGTACCTAGCATTGGTTCCCTTCGTGGCGTTCCACTCCGGGGCCAGCGGACTCCGCCGCTAATACCTGCACCTCCGGGCCCACTGTGATCATCATATTGTCTGGCATGATCCAGCCACGCCGGTCCCTCGCGGTTGGATCTGCTCGTATCTGAAAACCCTGAGGCTTGATCATGGCTTTCCCCAGGAACCCCAGTGATGCTGGGCAAATCCCTCCGTCCGAGAGCCGGCGCCGAGCGCGAGGGCGCCGAGCCCGCCAGGAGGAGAACCCGCGCGCAAAAGCCCGATCTGGGAAAGAGTACACGCACCAGCGGCTGGCCTGGGCGATTGGGACCGCCCTGATACTGGTACTCGCAGGGATTCTCCTCGCAGGTTACTACCAGAAGTTCTACCACCCACCACGGGTTTGGGCCGGCGAAGTGCGGGACGTGGAGTTCACCATGGGAGATCTGGTGGACCGCATCCGGGTTCTTCAGGGCCTGAGTGGCAGCGTGGACCTGAGCGTGGTTCCGTTCGAGTATCTCCAGGAGCTGCTCAACGCCGAGATTCTTCGCCAGGCCGCTCCGGGCCTGGGCATCACAATCACCGATGAAGATATCGACGGGGCCCTGCGCAGCCGTTTCTACCCCCAAGTGCCCGAAGGGCAAGAGACAGACCCCGGCCAATTGGACCGGGAGTTTGACAACAACTATGAAATCTACTTGGCCCGTACCGGCCTGTCACGAAAGGTACACCGGGAGACGCTGGAAGAGCAGCTACAGCTAAGGTTCCTCTATGCTATCTTGGGGTTGGGCATCGAGGATACCCTTGAGCAGGTGGAAGTCGAGTGGATTCGTACGGAACTCACCAGCGAGATAGATGTCTCCGCGGTCAGGGAAAGGCTGAATTCCGAGAGCTTCGCCGCGGTAGCCGATGAGGTGGGCATGCCCGCTGGCTTCGCCGGCCCAGGTGGGTACGTTGGCTGGATACCTATGGGTGCCTTCCCGAGTATGGACGGGATGCTTTTCGGAGATGAAGAGAGCGGCGAAGAGCCCCTGCCCGTGGGGGAAATTGCCAACCCCATATTCCTATCTGAGGGAGTGCACATTATCCACAAGCTTTCCGGCCCGGAGACGCGGGAGTTGAGCGATGTCATGCGGACAAAGCTCAACAACGAGTTGTTGGTCGAGTGGAAGAACAACCAACTCAAACGCGGGGCCAGTGAAGGCTGGCTGAAAATGAACTTCGACAGCGACCTTTACGCTTGGGTCGCCGACCAGGTTGCCGTCAGCGCGCCCCGCAACCAACCGGAAGAGAGGTAACCGGCCGGTGGGCGTTCCAGGTGAAGTTAACGTCGGCCTGATGGGCCTGGGTGTGGTCGGGGGCGGGGTGGCGGCCGCACTGCTGGAGCGGCCGGAGACTTTATGCGGGAAAATCGGCCGTCCCGTGAAGCTGAAGAAGGTCTTGGTGAGAGACCTCGCCAAGCCCCGGAACTCCAATCTTCCCTCGAGCCTGCTCACCACCGATCCCGAAGAGATTCTCAGCGACCCGGACATCCATGTCTTGGTCGAGGTCATCGGCGGCACCCAGCCCGCGGCGGACTATCTCGAGGCCGGCCTTTCCGCCGGCAAACACGTCGTCACCGCGAACAAAGAGGTGATGGCCAAGAACGGCCCGGAGCTGCTCTCTCTGGCGCGCCGGAACCGGGTGAACCTGCTTTTCGAGGCGAGCGTCGGTGGTGGGATACCCATCATCGGCTGCTTGATGAACGAACTGGTGGCCAACGACATCCACTCAGTCCGTGGCATCATCAACGGCACCACCAACTACATCCTCACTCGCATGGCCCACCATGGCACCGATTTCAGCCAAGCCCTCAAAGAAGCCCAGGAACGCGGCTACGCCGAAGCGGACCCGACCAACGATGTCGAAGGCATCGACGCGGTCTACAAGCTGGCGATTCTGGCGTCCCTGGCCTTTCACCACCCGTTCAACCCCGAGGACGTTTACCGGCAGGGCATATCGAGCCTGGAATCCCAGGATTTCCGCTACGCCCAGGAACTGGGGTACGCCATCAAGTCGCTGGCCATCGCGACGTTGGAAGACGGCGTCATCCAGGCGAGGGTTTACCCGGCGCTGGTCCCCGTGGACAACATGCTCGCCAAGGTCGACGGAGTGTACAACGCGGTGGAAGTGGAAGGCAGCCTCTGCGGAAAAGTCCTTTTCCATGGCATGGGCGCGGGCCGGGAGCCGACGACGAGCGCGGTGGTGGGGGACGTGATCGAGGTTGCCCGGAGGCTGACCCTGCAGCCGGGTTCGCCCGCTGACGGGTCTCCGGGGACCGGGGAGGAAGCTTCGCTTCGCACGCCGGGCCCCACCGAGGATGGTGCGGCGCGGACTGTCGAGTCGATAGACGGCTTGATGCTCAAGTATTATCTCAGATTAAAGGTTGCCGACCAGCCCGGAGTGTTGGCCCAAATTGCCCACATACTGGGAGACGGAGAGATCAGCATGGCCTCCGTCATTCAGAAGGATACCAATCTTGCGGAGCAGACGGCTGAGATCGTTATCACCACTCATCCGGCCAGGGAAGCCTCGGTCCAGGCGTCCCTTCGGTCGATGGCGAACCTGGAAGTCGTTCGAGGGGTGAAAAGCCTTCTCCGGATCGAAGAATAACCAGCACGCCGTTCCCGATTGGCCGGGTCCATCCGCCCGGAATGGGGAAGAGGCGGCGGTGGGAACCTACCTGACGGGAAGCATATGGGTGTCGGGGTCCTACGGAACTACAGAGACCTCCTTCCGGTGACGGAGACCACCCCAATGATCACATTGGGGGAGGGGGATACTCCGCTGGTCAAGTCCAACCGGCTCGGGAGGGAGTTGGGCTGCTCCGACCTGTACTTCAAGCTGGAAGGGTGCAATCCCACTGGGTCTTTCAAAGATCGGGGCATGGTTGTCGCCATCGCCAAGGCGCTGGAAGAGGGGAGCAAGGCGGTAATGTGTGCTTCCACCGGGAACACCAGCGCGTCCGCCGCCGCCTATGCCGCGTATTGCGACCTTCCCGCGCTGGTGCTGATTCCCAAGGGAGAGGTGGCCATGGGCAAACTGGCCCAGGCCATGGCCTATGGCGCTCGGATCATCATGATCAGCGGGAACTTTGACGTGGCGCTGAAGCTGGTCCAGGCTTTTACCAGCAAGCACCCGATGACCCTGGTCAACTCGGTCAACCCCCACCGGATCGAAGGACAGAAGACGGCCGCCTTCGAGGTGGCCGACACTTTGGGTGAAGCCCCGGATTACCTGTTTATCCCGGTGGGCAACGCCGGCAACATCACCGCCTACTGGAAGGGCTTCAAGGAGTATTACAAGCTCGGCCGGACCCGCCGGCTGCCTCGTATGATGGGCTTTCAGGCAGAAGGTGCGGCTCCCATCGTGCGCGGGGCGCCGGTGGCCAACCCGCAGACCATCGCGTCGGCCATCCGCATCGGCAACCCGGCCAGTTGGAACGGCGCTTTGGATGCCAGGGACGGCTCAGGGGGCGTGATCGACATGGTCAGCGACGACGAAATTCTGGATGCCTACCGGCTCCTTGCCTCCCGCGAGGGTGTCTTTTGCGAGCCGGCATCCGCGGCCTCCTTCGCCGGGCTGGTGAAAATGCACCGGAAGGGTCTGGACCTGGCGGGAAAGACAGTAGTATGTATCTTCACCGGGACGGGCCTTAAAGACCCGGACCTGGCGGTCAGCAGCGTGGCCGCCCGCACCACCGAGGTGGAACCGACTATGGAAGCCGTGGAAGCGGTGGCGCTGGCCGCGGCTCAGTGATTCGAAGGGGTCTCGATATTCAAAGGCAGCGAATTGAGGAAGCAGTAACCACCCTGTTGGAGGCCATCGGCGAGGACACGTCCCGAGAAGGATTGCGTCAGACCCCGCAACGGGTCGCGCGGATGTACGAGGACCTGTTTTCCGGAATCGGGTTGGACCCGTGCGCCGCGATCGACACGGTCTTCGAGGCCGACAGCCAGGACCCGGTGCTCCTGGGCAACATTCCCTTCTATTCGGTCTGTGAGCACCACCTGCTGCCCTTCTTCGGGCTGGCCCACCTGGCCTACATTCCCAATGGGAAGATCGCCGGCTTGAGCAAGTTGGCCCGGGCCCTGGAAGTAGCCTCGCACCGGCCCCAGGTCCAGGAGCGGCTGACCGGCCAGGTAGCCGATGCGATTCTCTCCGCCCTCAGCCCCGACGGGGTCGTGGTGGAAGTGGAAGCGGAACACCTCTGCATGGCGATGCGCGGAGTGCGAAAACCGGGCAGCCGGGTAGTTACCTCCGCCGTCCGAGGCCGGTTCGAGAACGGCGCTCTTGGCCGAGACGGACTTCTTGCCCTGTTGCGAAGGAGGTAACCAGTGGCCAGGACCCCCCTGACGTCTTTTGAGGACATCCGGGAAGAGTGGGAGGGCCTTCTATCCGGCTCACCGGTGAACACCCTGTTCTTGACTCCTCAATGGCAGGAGGTGTGGTGGGACACCTTTGCCAACGGCAAGAGAATGGCCGGGTTTTACGTCCGGACGGCGGATGGCGTGGCGGCCATTGCTTCGCTAGCTCGTTGCGGGGAGACCCTCTCATTCGTGGGCAACCAGGACACCTTCGATTACAACGACTTCCTGGTAAGCCCGGGTTATGAGGCCCAGTTTTTCGACAACCTGCTGGGTTCTTTCGAAGAACAAGGTTGCAACGTCTTGAAGCTCGACTCTTTGATAGAGACTTCGCCGACCCTCGCGCATCTGCCGGAGTTGGCCCGCCAGCGCGGCTATACGGTGGAGGTGGAACAGGAAGACGTGACGGCCGGAACAAAGCTTCCCCCCACCTGGGATGAGTATCTGTCCTCCCTGTCGAAGAAGGACCGGCACGAGCTGCGCCGTAAGTTTCGCCGCCTGGAAGAGGGGGCGAAATGGCGCTGGTATGTTGTGACCGGTCCGGAAGAGGTCGCCGGCCGGATCGAAGATTTCATCCGCTTGATGGGGCAGAGCCGGAAGGACAAAGAGGAATACCTGACCCCGGTGCGAGAGCGGTTTTTCCATCGCATCACCGAGCGGATGGCTCAACTGGGCCTGGTGAGGCTCTTTTTCCTGGAGGTGGACGGCCAGCCCGCGGCCACCAGCCTCTGCTTCGATTACGCTTATTCCCGGTTACTGTACAATAGCGGCTACAATCCGGAATACAGTTATTATAGCGTGGGCTTGTTGCTGAACGCCCTTTGCCTTCAGGAAGCCATTGAACGGGGACTCGGGTACTTCGACTTCCTGCGGGGCCCCGAGCCCTACAAGCGCCGTTTGGGCGGAGAGAGCCGAAACCTTTATCGGATGGTGCTGAGACGGAGTTGAACGTCCAACGGGTAGCCTTCATCACCTTTCACGCCTGCCCACTGGCGGCTCCCGGTGAGGGAAAGTCAGGGGGTATGAATGTCTACGTGCGCCAGTTGGCCCGAGCCCTGGGCGACCAGGGAGTGCAGGTAGACGTTTTCACCCGCAATCACTCGGCGGAGATTGAGCAGATACAGAGTATCTCGCCGAACGTGCGGGTGGTGCACTTGCCCGGAGGTGAGCCGGACGCGCCTCTGGAAAACCTATTCCGCTACCTCCCCTCCTTCCTGGAGGCCGTTGAAGAATTTCAGGGGAAGAACCGGCTGACTTACCAGGTTGTCCATTCTCACTACTGGCTCTCCGGCTGGGTGGGCCGCGCCTTGGCCCGCCGGAAGATGATACCCCACGTGATAACCTTTCATACCATGGGACTCATCAAGATGCAGTCCCGGGCCGGCGAAATGGAGCCGTTGGCGCGCCATCAAGTGGAACGGGAACTAGTGGGATCCGCCGATCGGATCGTCGCTTTCAGCGCGAACGAGCGCGACGCCATGGTCCGGCTCTACGGGGCGGATGCCCGCCGGATCGCGGTGGCCCCCTGCGGCGTGGACCTGTCCCTGTTCCGCCCGCTGGGCCAAAAGCAGGCCCGGGAGAAGCTGGGGCTCAACGGGGAGAACGTGTTCCTCTACGTTGGCCGGCTGGAACCGCTAAAAGGAGTGGAGTTGCTGCTGCACACCGCCGCCCACCTGGAGACGTGCCGGCCGATACGCGTCCTTGTAGTTGGGGGCGACGCCAACGGAGACCGGCAGGTGGACCGGCTGCGCGGCCTGGCCCGGACCCTAAAGGTGGACGGCGTGATCGATTTCGTGGGCCGGGTCGACCAGGAAGAGTTGCCCCTGTACTACAACGCCGCCGACGTGTGCGTGGTGCCATCATATTACGAAAGCTTTGGCCTGGCCGCCCTGGAATCCATGGCTTGCGGGACTCCGGTGGTGGCGGCCCGGGTGGGCGGCCTCTCCACGATAGTGCAGCACGGGCGCACCGGGTACCTGAAGTCTTGGCGCTGCCCCGAGTCATTCGCCAGTTCCCTGGAGATGATCATATCCAATACCAAACTGCAGCATAGCATGGGTTTGGCGGCCCGGAGGCGGGCTGAAGGAATGGGCTGGCAGCATGTGGCCGCCCGATTGAGCCAGGAATACGAAACATTGACCGGGAACCTATGGGAAGGCGATAATAGCCAGTAGCAGGACTTGGCGTCGCCAATGGCCGGGCCAGCTATGACCGGCTGGCCGTCGCCCGGTTGAATGGTGCCTGGATTGCCGTCGTGCCGCCCTCCGCGGCCGTGAAAAGCCGCGGTGAGTCACCCGGAGGGACCCGTTGACCCCCGAACCCCAGGAATTTCAAAACACCCGCCGCCGCCGGCGAGGACCGCTCCGTGGACCTCTGGTTCACATCGAACGGACCCTGGGGGCGGGAATCCTCGTCATACTGCCCATCGGCATCACTGTAGTGATCCTCAAGTTCTTCTTCGACTTGCTGGACCCGGTGCTCCAACCGGTGGTAGATCTCCTTCCCGGCCGCGACATCCCCGGCCTCGGCTTCATAACCTTGATGTTCATGATCTACCTGGCCGGCCTCATCACCTCTCACGTTTTGGGGCGGCGGGTGATCGGCCTGGGCCACCGGGTCCTCGAGGTAATCCCGGTGGTAAAGGGCATTTACGGCACCACCCGCAGCGCCGTCGAAATGCTCTCCGGCAACAGCGATCACCGCTACAGCAGCGTGGTGCTCATCGACTTTCCCCGCCCGGGCACTCGAGCTATCGGGTTGGTGACCTCCCGCATGTTCGATACCAACGGGGAGGAAACCCTGGCCGTGTACATCCCCACGACCCCGATTCCATCTTCAGGCTTCCTGGTTATCGTCCCGGCTTCCGACGTTACGCCCACCGACATGAGCGTGGAGGATGCAATGCGGGTGGTGGTCTCCGGCGGGATTCTCACGGCCCAGGTATTTCAGCGGTTCGGAGTGGCGGCGGATGAGAGGCCCCATTCGAACCAGTGACACTCTCCCGCCTTTTTGAAGCCAATCGAATTGTACAGGCGGATAGCCGGATCATTGGTCTCGTCCACTTCCAGTCCAATTGAGGCCACATCGAGGGACTGGAGGAATTCCATCCCCGCCAGCAGGATGTGGCGGCTGATGCCCCGGCCCCGGTACTCCGGCACCACCCCGATCATGCCGATCACCCCTCGGATGGCGCCATCGACGGGAATCAGGCAGGTCCAGCAATAACCGGCGGTCTTCTCTCCATTGTGTAGGAACAGAATACCCTGTGGGGGGGTATTAACCATCAGGCTCCGGTACTCTATCTGGTCCACCGTATTGGGACAGAACCCCCAACTGCCGTCAAAAGCAGCGTTTTGAGCCTCGGTCAACACGGCGGCATCCCCCGGCTGAAAGGTACGGACGGTGAATCCGTCGGGGAGCGCTGCGTTGGGCAGAGCGTCCCCACTCCAGACCAGGTCCCAATAGGTGCGGGCCAGGGAGAACCCTTCGGCTCTCAGAAGGTCAGATTGAGGCGATGGGTCCGGCAGGCACGCGTGAATCACCTGGGCTCCAAGTTCGATGGCCCGGCCCACGGCGCGGTGCACCATCTCCTGGTGATGGATGCCGCCAACCAGTTCGGGGGCCACCTCCAGTTCCAGAACAGCCCGGCCGATGGGCGTTTCCGGAACTACCTGGCAGAAGCCACCCACCCGGTCGCGGTCCTCGATGAGGAAGCAATTCTCCGTGGGGAACAGCCAGGGTTGGCCCAGCTTCTGTTCAAAGGTCTGCCGGCCCAGGGCGCGGCCCCGCTCACCCCACGTACTACCCTGCTCAACAAGATCCAACAGCGCCGACAAGCGGTCGCCGGAGAAGTTACTCACTCGCAATATAGAATCCTTATAATATGACGGTAATCGATAGCAAATAGGTGAATACTCGGCGAACACATCCGTTAAACACCATGATAATGGTGTCGAACAATGCATTCCGGCGGCGGGAAGGAGCCCTCAGTACCCTCGCCCGATTGTAGCAGAGTATATGGCGGCCCACAAGACAGGAAACCAGCTTCAGAACCGCCGCCGCCAGGCACGGGTGGGCCACCGGGCCGGTACTCCCGGAGACCTGGAAAACCCGTCTGAGACTCAGATGCCCTCGAAGAACCGGCGCGGGTTCTCCACCATGAGTTGCTGGATGTCCGCATCGGAGGCCCCCAACTCTTTCAGCCTCGGGAGCACCTTCCTGGGGATGAAATTGTAACCATCGGGATTGGCCCGGCGACGCTCCTCTTGGGCCTGCGCGCCGTTCCGTGCTTTGGGCACCGAGTAATCGTGGGATAACATGATCCGGTGGCAAAAACCGGCGTCGATCAGCTTCTTCGCGGTTTCGGTTCGTTGCTCCCATTTGGGTGTGCCGGGGACCCGTCCGCCGGGGTAGCGGTCCAGGCCCAACCAGACACCCTTTCCCAGAAGGCCCAGCAGGTAATCCAGGTCGGTGTCATCGTTGGAGTGGCCTATGTAGACCCGGGTCAAGTCCACGCCTTCTTCTTCCAAGATCCGGACCTGCTGCTCCCCGACCCGCTCCGGGGACCAGGTGTGGGTGGAGATCGGCGTACCCGTGCGCAGATGTGCCCGGGCCGCCGCCCGCAAGACCACCTCTTGAAGGGGCGTAATCCCTCCCTGGTCGCTGGCCACCTTGATGACGCTGGCCTTGATCCCGGTCTCCTCGATGCCCTGCTCAATCTCCTTGATGAAGAGTGGGGCAATGACATCCGGTGAGACGTCACCGAAGGGCCGGGGGACTGCCAGGTGGATGCCGGTTGCGGCAACGATCCGGACTCCGCTCTTGCGGGAGACCTCCTGCATCGCTCCGATATCCCGTCCCAGGTCAAAGGTGCTCACGTCCACCATGGTGCGGAGACCCTCATTGTAGGCCTCCTTCAAGGCGGCCGCCGACTCTTCGATGATACCTGAGCAGTCGATGAATTCCGGGTAGGTATGGCGAAGGCCGGCGGCATTGGTGCCCACGTGCTCGTGGATCAAGGTAAAGCCCAGGTCTTCTGATTGCACCGGTCCCAGGACGGTATTCACGGTTGTCAAAATCGTCGCCTCCTCCGATTCTATTCGACTCGAGTTGGCGGCGGCCTCAAGATTCCCCCGAAAACCGCCTGGAGCAAACGGTCCCCCGGCCAGACCGCATCACGAACGGCGCGGGAACCTACAGCGTCTGGAAAGCCCGGTGGCCGGGGCGCCTGGTTGGGCCAAGAACATTTTCTCCTCCGTGGCCCGCCGGCAACTTCCGGATCAGAGCGGCCGGGCTATATTATGGCGGCCTGGCCTCGGAGGGCGGTCTGCAAGACCTCCACATCCTCACTTACAAGCCAAAGAATACACCTCGATCAGGCCTCGGAGTCAATACCGGAGTGTAACGGCGGTCACAGACATTAACCCTCATCTGAAATAGAATAGTGACAGAGATGGCAAAAACTACACGGGGAGGGGTCATGGCACTGGCCCCATACCTGGGAAACAATCCGGCAGGACGATGAGATGGCATCGGTGAAACGTATCCGCATACTCCTTGGAACCGGGCTGATCGCGGGATTGCTGCTAATAGCCGGCTGCGGGCTGGCGAGTAGCCCGTCGAGCGAATCAACCCCGGCGGCGGCCCGTAGGGCCCCCACTGCCACCGCTGTTCCGGTGGCGAAGCCCACGGTGGCTCCTACCGAGCCAGCGCCGGCCATCACTCCGGCGACGACACCAGAGCCCAATCCGGCGCCGGCGTCTGGCCATGGGGTAACACCTCCCGCGACTCCTCTGTTAGTCGCTCCCCCGTCGAAACCGGCACCGTCGAAACCGGCACCGGCGCCCGCTTCGAAACCGACGCCGGTACCGACGCCGGCGCCTACGCCGAAGCCTACGCCCATTCCGGAGCCGGAGCCCGCGCTGTCCTCCGGCATGGTTGGCCTGTTCCTGGCGATCAACGGCGGTTCCAGCTCCAACCTGCTAAGGACCGTCTCGACCGACTCGACCAGCGGCGAGATGACCGGCAGCAAGTACATCACCATCGAGAAGAGCGCCAAAGCGGTGGTCCTCTACGTTCCTGAAAGGGGAGAAGCTACGCTGATCGACTCCTACACCTCGCCCAGCTACGCCCCCCATACCAAGAGGCCGCACACCTTCGATGACCGCCTCTTCGTGGGCACCAAGTACAGCACTTCACTGAACTACGCGGAGTATGACCCTCAAACACTGCTGCCGGTGAGCAACGCGATGGCCAAGCAACTGGTCCAGGCGAGCCAGAACCGGTTCGTGCTGAAGGGCGCTCGCCCGGAGGACCCGGTGACCTCGATCACCCGGGTGGACCCGTTAGATCCTGAAGCCTCCGAGATCGTGGCGTCCTTCGAGGTTAGCGGCGTGGAAGACTACGTGCCGTCGAACTGGTGGCAGATGGCCGAAGACAACGACGTGGTCTACTGGGCGGCGATGTCCTACCAGGGCGAGCGCCTGTTGGGAGAGGTCTGGTCGTTCCGGCTGGACGACCCGGAGTCGGACCCGCTAATGCACAGCTTCACCGTGCCCGGCGCGCCGGGAGAGATGTCGATGATCCTCAAGTTCGACGTGGACGACGGTCACGCCGTGATCCAGCCCCGGTTCACCGGCTACACCGATTCCCGCCTGATTCTGTACGACCTGAACACCGGCTCGGTGGACCTGGTCGACACGGGGCTGAGGATCTTCGACGTGCAAATCCTACACCTGGGCGAGTAAAGAACTGGCCTTCCCGTTCAAAAAGTTCTCGCGCGGGGGGCGGGTTAGCCGCCGAAGGCGTCCAGAATGTTGCGGTAGTTCTCCGTGATCTGCTCCCGGACCAGGCCGTAGGTGGGTCCGTGGAGGACCGCCAGGCCGGCCAAGCCTTCAAGCCCTTTCAGCTTGTCGCGGCATTCCCTCGCGGTGCCCGCCAGGGCAAGGGTGTCCAGCATCTCGTCGCTGACCGCCTGCTCCATTCCCTCGAGGTCTTGCCGCAGCGAAGCCTCCTGGATGGCCTGCCACTCGCGGCCAAAGCCGTCGCGTTCCAGGATCGGGCGGTAGACGGTGGAGGTGGCATAGAAGGCGAGCTGCCGGCGGGCCTGTCTCCGGGCCTTTCCCCGGTCATCCGATACGGCGCAGACCAGGAGCGTCACGACCTCGATGGAAGCGGGGTCCCGGCCGGCTTTCCGCGCTCCCTCGGCCAGGTGGACCCCCAGCTCTTCGCGGAGGTAGCGAGGGGAGGCGAGAGGGTACCCGACCACACCGTCGGCTACCGTACCAGCCAGGCGCAGCATTCGCGGCATGACGGCAGCCAGGTACACGGGGATATCGGGGCGCAACGGACGGAAGCCGGCTATGTACCCGGGGGTGTCCACGTTGTAGTACGGGCCCGCATGGTGCACGGGTTCGCCAGGGTGGTGGTACCAGGTACTCCACAGCCGGCGCACCACCTCAACGTGCTCCCGAAGGCCCTCCACCGGCTTGGGGTACTTATCGGGGGTCCACCCAAGATTCATGCGCAGCGTACCGGTGCCCACGCCGAAGACGAACCTCCCATTTGATAGCTCGTCCAGGTCCAGGGCGAATCGGGCGTGTAGAAAAGGACTGCGCGGGAAAGCCATGGACACCGCCGGAACCAGGCGCACCCTGCTCGTGGCGCCGGCCAGCGCGGCCAGGGGGACAAATGCGCTGCGCCAGAACTCCGGGCACAAGATGGAATCGAATCCAGCCGCCTCAGCGGCCACGCCCAGCTCCACCACATCTTTCAGAGGAGTGTTCTCACCACCGAGCAAAAGCCCCAGCTTCATCACGTGCTCTCCGATAGGCCATTAGGCATGTGGGTCAAACCGTGGGGCCGTGACGTCCGCCTAGACCACCCGGTACGCGAATACCAGGTGCTTGATGTCGGGTTCACCGAGGGGCAGCGACACGAAGGGCCCCGCCGTCTCGATCAGGCTCCATTTTTTGTCTCGCTCCAGGCCGTCCTGGACTTCCTTGAACCCCTGGGCGTCGGCCCGGACGCTAAAGATGATGGGGCCTCCGGGCCGGGTGCAGCGGATCAGTTCGGCGAAGGACTCGGGGGGCGCGTGGGCCACGCTCAGGACGCCCACGGCGGTCGCGCCGGCGAAGGCGTTGTCCGGGAAGTCGAGCTGCTCTCCCATGACCATCTGCCGGAGTTCCCGGTAGATTCCCTTGCTGCGGGCAACTTCCAGCATGCCGGTGGAGAGGTCCATGGCAACCAACTCTCGGTAACCGAGCAGGGCAAGCACCTCTCCCATGACACCGGTCCCGGCGCCGGCATCCAGAAGCGGACCGTCGGCGGGCTTCAGGTAGCGGCCCACGAACCCGGCCACGATTCCCGGAATCTTGTATCCGTAACCGGCAACGTCTTCGTCGTATTTACCGGCCCAGGAGTCGTACCTTTCCTCCAGGTCGCGGTTCCCTTGGGAAGCGTAGATCCAATGCAGGCGTTCCTTCGGTGTCTCAGGTTGTGTCACGATTTCCTCCTGTTGTGCCCATGGGCCAACGCTGGGGCAGCCCGGCCCGGGTGCGGCCCGGATTGCCGCGCCGCTATTGCATCGGTCCTTCCGTCCCCGGCGGAGGGCCTAGCTGGCTTCGTTCTTTTCCGCTTCAACCGGGTTGCTGAGCGTGCCGATGCCGGGGATCTCGACCTCAACCACGTCGCCCGGATGGAGCGCCTCGACGGCTCCGGGCGCCCCGGTCAGAATCAGGTCGCCGGAACGCAGGGTCACGAACTGGCTGATGCCGCTAACGATGGCGTAACAATCATGGGTCATCCCCGAGGTGCTGCCCCGGTCGTGCTCCTTCCCGTTCAGCCGCGTGATGATGTCCAGTCGATGGGGATCAACTTCGGTCTCGATCCAGGGACCTACGGGTCCGAAGGTGTCGGACCCCTTGCGGCGCCAGTTGGTCAAATCCTTCGACCAGGAGCCCTCGCCGCTGACGTCGTTGGCGCAAGTGTATCCCAGAATGAAGTGGCGTGCCTCGTCAGGCGTCACCCGGCGAGCGGGTCTGCCAATGACAATCACCAATTCGCCCTCGTAGTGGACATAATCTGCCTCCGGGGGCAGCACGATGGGATCGGTATGGCCGATGATGCAGTTGACGCCCTTCTGCCAGGGCCGGAAAACCCCCGCCTCCCGGCGGATTCTTTCGGCGTCCAGTGCTCCTTCTTGGTGAGCGACATGGGCTGCGTAGTTGAGCCCTACGGCCCAAAAGCTGGCAGCTTGGGTGGGCGGAAGGAGTTTCACCCGATCCAACGGGTAGGTTGCCTCTGAGATCGAGTATTCCCGGAAGATGTCTCCCTGAATCGCCCGCACTTCCGCCCCTTCCACCAGCCCGTAGCTCTCCCACCCGTTGATGCGAAACCTGGCCAGTTTCATGTAGCCTCCTCTCTCACGATCCGAGGTTGCCTCGGAGGCGCGCTGCCGGGAGCCAGGGGGTTCGCCGATCCAGGGCCCAGTGGACCCCTGAACGGCTCGGTGCACCTCGACATAATGAGTCGATCCATGTCTTGAACCCGGACAGGTAGCTTGGCATCAGATTTGGGGTCAAGGCCATGGCACACAAGGTCCGCGGTACTTGCCGTGCTGGAAACAAGGCAGGCCACCGCCAGGCGACGCACCGGCCCGACCCACATGACCCTGGTTATCGCGGCGTCGCCGGCGTCGCGGTTTGCGACTAAATCCTCAGCCGCGAGGCCGGCGCAGAGTCCGCTGGTCTAGTTGCGGGCCAACTCCGGAGCGAGCACCGGCGGCTCACCCTTCACGCTCTCTACCAGTTGGTACGCGCGGGCTACCGTGTCCTCCGAACCTTCCATGGCAAGGATGACGGAACCTTCGCTTCCGCCGACTCCTCCGGAACTCACGTGCATGGCGCTGACACCGGTCAGGACCGTCAACGCCTCAATCTCCGTCACCACCAGCGAGGTTACCACAGGAAGCAGGCCGCACGACTTCCCCATCACCGTGTCGAAGAGCGTGTTGCCGCACATGAAGTAGGCTTTGGTGACGGAGGGAATCAGCCGCTCCAAGCTCACGGGCTGGATGAGGTGTGACCCCCGGGAACTCAAGAGCGGCCATGAGAAGCCGATGGTCCCGCCCGAGGATCCAGCCACCAGAATGCCCGTGTTACCCTCCGGGTCGAGGGCGTTGGCCCCTTTGATGGATACGTCGGTGGCCGTGAACTCCTCCATCACCGTTTCCGCGGGCTCGTCCACCAAGGCGCCGTCCCGGAAGACCCACGGCCCGATGCGCTGCCGCGGGATAGTGGTGGCCAGCTTCGCGTCGGCGATTATGCCCGCGGTGCAGATCTCTTTGGGCAAGGTGTCGCCCAGCAGTTCTTCAACGATGTATGCCGGGGTCACGCCCCGGGAGATTATCAGCAGGCCTTTTTCACGGACCCTTCGTACCTCCGGTAGCTCCAGCATCGCTTTCGCGATCAGCCGCTTGGACTCGGAGGGAGTGAGCACGACGATTGCGTGAGCGCGCTCATCTCTGGTCCCTGCCAGCTTTTCCCGGAACATTTCGATATCGTAGAACATATGCGCCTCCTCTGGCTCGTAAATCAGGTTCACATTGTAGCAGGGATGTCACGTCGCCACAGCGGTTTCCGTTTCCAACCTGGAAGAGCGATGGCAGACAGCTCGATCGGGCAGTTATGATAGACCAGGCGGGGTGTCCTGCACGCGCTCGGTCGCACCGGCACCGAGGTGGCTCCGCCTGGTGTCCCAATTCCTACTTCGCCGTCCACCTGCCAGGTCCGCGGGATCGCGTTCAAGAAAAGAGTGAGCGTTTCGACCCTCTCCGACGCTCCGTAGAACTAGCTCGATGGCCGAACTCGGGAGCCTTCCGAGCGGCCGCAATAGCGAAAACACATTATCGGACATGCTCAATTTCGAAGTTGACCCTGTACCTAACTTCCTGTACTATGGGGCACGGCCTACAATCCCTGAGGTCGATGACGACAACGGCCGGCAAACGGCCGTTCCTACATAGGTATCGGGTGCGGCAGCGAAAAGAATCGTCAGGCCCACCGGACCGGAAGCGGTGAATGCGGCCCGGAGTTGGGCTGTCGTGGGGCGTCTCCGGCCTACCAGGGAAGGACCTTGCTGGAGGTAACCCCCGAATGGAAGAAACACCGCAACGGGTGTTGGTAGTTATTCCTCACCCCGATGACGCTGAGTTCTGGTGCGCTGGGACCGTCGCTTGGTGGGTCAGCCAGGGAGCGTCGGTTTGCTACGTTTTGTGCACCGACGGCGACAAAGGCAGCAGCAATCCCCACGCTACTTCCCAGGAACTGGCGCCGGCCCGGGAGCGGGAGCAAAGGGAAGCCGCCCGAATATTGGGAGTGGAGGAAGTGGTGACGCTGCACCGCCCCGATGGAGAACTCGAAGACACCAGAGATTTTCGCCGGGAGATCGTTCGCCAGATTCGGCGGGTCCGGCCCGAGCTGGTGCTGTGCCCGGAGCCGTACCGCAGGAACCTGGCCTGGCACCGGGACCACCGGATAGCCGGCCAGGTCACGCTGGACGCGGTCTTTCCCTGGGCCCGGGATCACCTGCATTTTCAGGAGCTTTGGGAGGAAGAGGGGCTGGAGCCTCATAAGACGGGCACGATCCTATTTTGGGGCGCCGAGCAACCCGATACCCACATTAACATAAGCGATACGATTGACCTGAAGATTCAGGCGGTGCTGGCCCATCAGAGCCAGATGACGAATCGCACCGAACCCGAACTTCGGGAGTTCGTCAAGAATTGGGCCAAGACCGCCGGGGCGGACCAGGAGTACACCTACGCGGAAGCCTTCCGCAAGCTCACCTTTCGGGCCTAGTTCTAATGACTTGTAAATGGTTTGATACCCAGTCCGTCATCCCGGCGAAGGCCGGGGTCCACCTGACGCTTCTCTGGATTCCGGCCTTCGCCGGAAAGACGGGTGTGGTGGGAGAATATCGCTCGCTTTCGCCGATGTAGAGCTATTTACGGACAGGACACTGGATTCTCCTCCGCCGCTTCATTGCGGGTAGTAGCAGCCTGGGTCTGACCGGCGGCAAGCATTCGAATCGGCTGCTAAGCCGGAAGCCGGTTTCCGCGACCCTTCTGAAACCCCCGGTGATAGCCTCGTGCACTCTCGGGGGCCGGGCTTGGCCAGCGAAGCATCTGCTACAATTGAATCTTAGAGCCTGCATCCACTGTGTTTGGAAGGTATATGCACCCAGCCCCACCTATCAAGTTTCACCGACCGATGGCGTTACTGGTCCTCGTCCCTCTGCTCTTTGTTCTGGCTTGCGGAACCTCCGGCGAAGCCGTCGAGCCCGAAGACGAGCTTGGGCAAGTGTGGGAAGCCTGGCGGCAGATCAACGGGGCCGAGGCGAGCCCAGACAGCGCGGCAAAACCGGATCCGGACGCGGTGGTGGGCAGCACCCTCCGGAGCTTGCTGGACGAGGCCGGCGTGCTTTCCTATCCCTTTCTCACCGATGTGGGACGCCTGCGGGGCCAGGTGCCGCCCGAAGTTCCGGATGAGTTGGCCGATGTGTGGCGGGCGTTGGTCCTGCACCAGGATCGGTGGCCGGAGGTTGAACGGTCCGAATTGGTCCAAACCACCATCTTGGCAATGAACGAGGCTGCTGGGACCGGGGATGAAACCGGGCTGGTGTGGGAGGCCTGGCGGCGAATCGACGAGTCTTATGCGGGGACGGAGGACCTGGACCCCGACGGGGCGGTCAGCGGCGCGATCCGAGGCCTGCTGGAGCTGAGCGACGCCGGGCCCTATCCCTTTCTGGCCGACGTGGGCCGGATGTGGGACCGGGTTCCCTCGGGCGTTCCCGACGAACTGGCCGACCTCTGGCGCGGATTGGCCTTGTACCAGGAGCGTTGGCCGGAGGTCGAGCGGTCCGATTCGGTCGAAGCCGCCATCTCTGGTATGGTGGCCGGCCTGGGAGACCCGGCGGCCGCCTTCTTCGACGCCGATTCCTACGCGGAGGCCCGGAATGCCCTGGACGAAAGTCTGAAGGGTAGCTACCCCGGCATCGGCGCCAGGGTGGTGGACCAGGACGGCCAGATTCTGATGTTCCCGTTTCCGGATACCCCGGCGGAGAGTGCCGGGCTCGAAGCGGGCGACGTGCTGCTGGAGATTGAAGGGGAACCGGTAGGCGGGAAGACCGTGCAAGAAGTGGTGGATCAAGTGGCCGGACCCCAGGGGACCAAGGTCAGGCTGCTGGTCGAGCGATCGGGGGAGCCGGAACCCCTCGAACTTAACGTGTTCCGGGGAACCATAGATTTGCCTTCAGTCTCCACCCAGTTGGCGCCCGGTGGAATTGGGTACGTCTACATCTCCCGGTTCCTGGACAACACTGGCGAACAGGTATTTGAGGCCCTTGAAAATCTCATGCAGTACGACATGCTGGCCTTGATCCTGGACCTACGGACCAATTCAGGCGGATCGGCGGAAGCGGCAGCAGATGTCGCCGGACAGTTCGTGGCGCCGGGCAGCGTATTCTTGAACTTGGAGGACCGGCGCGGTGACCGGCGGGAACAGCGCATCCCAGAGGACATGGACCGCCTGGAGCTGGAGCAACTGTCGATGGTGGTGCTGGTGGATGAGGCTACTATCGGAGAGGCCGAGGCCCTGGCCGCGGTGCTGCAAGAGACCGGTCGCGCCGTGCTCATGGGCGCTGGCACCTTCGGCAGCATAGGAACCTACAGCTTCGTCGAACTCAGCGATGGCTCGGCGGTCTACCTTCCCACCGCCCGGTGGTATACCCCTGCGGGCAACCTTCTTGGGACCGAGGGTGTCCAGCCGGACGTGACAGTTCTCTATGACCCGGAAGCCGGGGGAGTTAGCGGTGAGAGCCAGTTCAACCGGGCCTACGGCTTCCTCAACGACCAGCTACCGCCCTTTCGTTAGCCCAGCCTCCTGGCAACTCAGGCAAGCGTAGGCATCCCGGTTCGTCGGCAGGATGTCGCCGGCCACGTTCCGTTTCCGCCGGCACACGGAGCAGACGACGGTTTCGAGGGACTCCGTTTTCCTCGACGCCGTCTCTGCTCCGCAGATCCCCTGGTAATCGGGGTTGGCCTGCTTCAGCCGCTGGTAGCGCTCCAGGTCCTTCCGGCGGCTCGCCGTTGTTTCCCCATGGGCTGGAGTGCGGCCCGGGTGGCTAGCTTACCTCGACGACGGCGCCGGCCTCTTCTAATTTGCCCTTGATGGATTCGGCTTCGTCCTTAACCACGGCCTCTTTGACCTTGGTGGGGGCGGCCTCCACCAGTTCCTTGGCTTCGCGCAGCCCGAGTGAGGTGACTTCGCGAACGGCCTTGATGACGTTGATCTTGTTGGGCCCTATCTCCTTGATGGTCACGTCGAACTCGGTCTGCTCTTCCTCTTCGGGAGCGGCGTCTCCGCCGGCAGCAGCGCCGGGGGCAGCCGCCGCGGCCACCGGGGCCACCGCGATCGGGCCAAACACATCCTCCAGAGCCTTGTTCAAATCGGCAAGCTCCAGAACGGTCATGCTTTTGATAGCTTCTACAATTTCCTCTTTACTCACGGACCCTCCTTTTTTTCGGCCGGGCATTCCCGGTGTTGAGTGCATAGTTTACGAGGTTTCAAGAAACCTGCGCTTACCCCGGAAAGGTTCTTGGAGACACACCACGCTGCGGCGGAGGGAGCGGCCTCAAGAAAACCTTGCGGGAACGCGGGTTCATATTCGAATCAAGATATCTTGTGGGCGGAACCTCTAGCCATCGGATTCGGTGGATTCAAGGTGCCGGATTCTGGCTTGTAGCATCGCGCTGAAGTTCACGATGGGGCTGTTGAGCACGACCATCAGGCGCTGGATCGGCGATTGCAACTGAGCCATCATGGCGGCCACAAGCTGAGGCTTGCCAGGCAAGGCGGCCAGGCGGGCTACCTCTGCCGGCGCCATCGCCGGGCCGTCACCCATGACTGCTCCGCGGATCGCCAGCACCGTTCGGGTGGTGCGAATGTAGTCGGCGAGGATCTTGGCAACCACCAGGGGATCGTCGTAGCCGAAGGCAACGGCAGTTGGTCCTTGGACGATCTCTTTTACCTGGGGGCGGCTCGCCGCCTCGGCGGCCAGGTCCATCAGAGTGTTCTTCACCACGGTGAACTCCACTCCGGAGGCTCGCATGCGCCGCCGCAACTCGGTCATCTCGTTGACCGAAATGCCGGTGTAATCGGCGGTCACCGCTATGGTGCACCGCTCAAGCTTTTCAGCAAGGGCGCTCACTCGGTCGATTTTTTGCTCGGTCGGCAAACTGGTCCCCCCTTTATCTGCAATTCACAAAAAAACCGCGCCCAAGTCGAGGCGCGGAGAGCAAAGATAGCCCTTTTCAGGCTTTGCTGCGCCTCGGCGGGCGTTTGACTGTCTTTAGCCCCGCCGGTGGCGGGGACCCGCGGTCTACGGCTTCGGTGTGGTTGTTGGTTTGTTTTCGACTCTTGGCTACTCCGTGGGCTTCAGGGCCTGGAGGCCGCTCAGGTCCAGGGCAACACCCGGCCCCATCGATGAGGTGAGAAAGGCCGATCGCAGGAACGAGCCCTTGACCGCCGAGGGCTTGGCCCGAAGTATCGAGTCCATCAGCGTCGCCAGGTTTTCCAACAGGCGGCCGGCTTCGAAGCTTGCCTTGCCGATGGGGCTGTGGATAATCGCCGTTCGGTCGGTCCGGTACTCCAGGCGGCCGGCCTTGGCTTCTTTGATGACCCTGGGCAGGTCCTGGGGTTGGACCATGGTACCGGACCGGGGGTTCGGCATCAATCCGCTACGTCCCAAGATGCGCCCCAGCTTGCCGATCTTGGGCATGACCTGGGGTACTGCCAGACCAACGTCGAACTCCATCCAGCCGCCCTCGATCTTCTCGATCAGGTCGTCCTCGCCAACGAAGTCGGCTCCGGCTTGCCGGGCGATTTCCATGGAGTCGCTGCCGGTGAATACCAGCACCCGCACCGGTTTCCCCAGCCCGTGGGGCAACACCGTCACGCCCCGCACCATTTGGTCGGCGTGGCGAGGGTCGGCGTTGGTTCGCAGATGGATCTCAACGGTCTCATCGAACTTGGCGGTGGCCAGTTTCTTCACGAGTTCGATGGCCTCCTGGGGCTGATGGAGGCCATCCTCCGGCACCAGTTCGGCTACCGCGCCATATCTTCGGCTGTGCTTTACCATACTTGATCCTTGTGGGCCACGACGGCAGCTAGTCCCCTTCGACCTTGATTCCCATGCTGCGGGCAGTGCCTTCAATAATGGACATTGCAGCCTCCACGGAGGAGGCGTTCAAATCCGTGGCTTTTGCTTCGGCTATTTCTTTGAGGGCCTTCCGGCTGATTGTGCCCACAGGTCCCTGCCTGGCTTCGGTGGCACCTTTCTCGACAGACGCCGCCTTGCGCAACAGGTCGGAAGCGGGCGGGGTGCGAGTTACGAAGCTGAATGAACGGTCCTCGAATACGGTGAGGTGCACCGGAACGATCGTACCGCTCTTGTCCGCGGTGCGAGAATTATACTCTTTGACGAAGCCCATGATGTTGACGCCATGCTGGCCCAACGCGGGACCCACCGGAGGTGCGGGTGTCGCCTTTCCCGCCTCCAACTGCAGCTTGATTATCGCTCGTACCTTTTTGGCCACCGTTCGCTCCTAAATGCGTTCGACCTGCAGGAAATCCAGCTCCACCGGGGTTTCCCTTCCGAAGAAGGAGACCAGGACCCGTACTTTGCCCTTGCCCTCATCGACATCGCTGATGGAGCCGATGAAATCAACAAACGGTCCTTCGGTGATGCGCACTGTTTCGCCCCTTTCCAGGCCGATCTTGATGCGCGTTGTTCCGGATTCCACCTGCTTGAGAATGCCTTCTATCTGCTTGTCTTCCAGGGGCACCGGTTTGGGCCGTTTGTCGGATTCGTCTTCGGTCGAGACGAACCCGGTCACCCCCGGGGTATTGCGGACCGCGTACCAGCTTTCGTCATCCATGGACATCTGGACCAGGATGTAGCCAGGGAACAGCTTTCGCCGCTCCGAGCGCCTTTTGCCGTCCTTGAACACCACCTCTTCTTCGGTGGGCACCAGCACCTCGAGGATGCGGTCCTGCATGTCGAGGCTCTGAATTCTCAACTTGAGGTTCTTCTCGACCAGGTCTTCCTGCCCGGAATAGGTGTGCACGATGTACCACCTGGGGGCAGAACTCTCGGTTGTTTGAGGATCGTTGGTCGTGGTCATGATGGCGAATCCGCAGCCGCGTTGTTGGCAACCCACGCTGGCATTTTCGGGATGGTTAGCCTATAAGCACGAATCTGTCGAAGGTCTCTTTCAATATCCGGTCAAGCCCCCCCAGGAAGAAGCCCATGACGAACGATAAGGCGATGACCACCATGGTGAGCCGCGCCGTTTCCTCGCGGCTGGGCCAGACTGACTTCCGCAGTTCGGATGCGGTTTCCCGGAGGAAGGCCACCGGGCTCACGCGTCCGGCGGCGCCCGAAGAGGCGATCCTGGGGCTACGAGTCGAACTCCTGGCCATGAGGGACTACCTCACTTCCCGATGAGAGGTATGGTTGCGGCAGCGGGAGCAGTATTTTCGCAGCTCCAGCCGCTGGGGATCGTTGCGCCGGTTCTTGACGGAGGTGTAGTTACGCTCCCGGCAATCGCCGCATTGCAACGTGATTATCAGTCGGACATCTGCTGTCTTTCTGGCCATTTCTTAGTCCAACAGTTTGGTGAATACGCCGGCGCCCACCGTTCGGCCGCCTTCTCGAATGGCGAAGCGTAGGCCTTCCTCAATGGCGATTGGTGAGATCAGCTTGATGGTCATTTGAATGTTGTCGCCGGGCATGACCATTTCCACCCCTTCCGGCAGAATGACCTCCCCGGTGATGTCGCTGGTCCGGATGTAGAACTGGGGTTTGTAGCCGGGGAAGAAGGGCGTATGACGTCCGCCTTCCTCGCGGCTGAGCACGTACACCTCGGCGTGGGCTTCCTTGTGAGGCCGCATCGAGCCGGGCGCTACGAGCACCTGGCCCCGCTCCACCTCATCCCGGTCCACGCCGCGAAGCAGTATCCCCACGGCATCGCCGGCTTCGGTGTAGTCGAGCGTCTTGTGGAACATCTCCAAGCCGGTGGCCACGGTTTCACGTACGTCGCCGAACCGGATGATCTCCACCGGAGAGCCCTGCTTGAGCTGTCCGCGCTCTACCCGGCCCGTGACCACGGTTCCGCGGCCCTTGATGCCGAACACGTCCTCAATGGGCATCAGGAACGGCCGGTCGGTGACCCGAGTGGGGATCGGAATATAGTCGTCCATGGTCTGCACCAGTTTCAGGATACCCTCTTCGGCTTCTGAGTCACCTTCGACTGCCTTGAGGGCGCTGACCCGGACGATGGGCGTGTCGTCGCCGGGGAATTCGTAGCGGTCGAGAAGTTCTCGAACTTCCATCTCCACCAGCTCCAGCAGTTCTTCATCGTCCATCATGTCGCATTTATTCAGGGCGACCAAGATGCGGGGGACTTCCACCTGGCGAGCCAGTAGGATGTGCTCCCGGGTCTGAGGCATCGGGCCGTCGGGAGCGCTGACCACCAGAACAGCGCCGTCCATCTGAGCCGCGCCGGTGATCATGTTTTTGATGTAGTCAGCGTGCCCCGGGCAGTCCACGTGGGCATAGTGCCGGGTTTCTGTCTGGTACTCCACGTGGGCGATGGCGATAGTCACACCACGGGCTTTCTCTTCGGGCGCATTGTCGATGCTGTCCAAAGAGCGGGCGCTTGCCAACCCTTTCTTTGCGAGCACTTGAGTGATGGCAGATGTCAGAGTGGTCTTACCATGGTCCACGTGACCGATGGTACCCACATTTACGTGCGGTTTGGACCGGTCATATAGCTGCTTGGCCATTTGGGCCTCCTCCCTGTGTTGGTGAAGCTGGAGCCCAGAGGCGGGATTGAACCGCCGACCCCGTTCTTACCAAGAACGTGCTCTACCGCTGAGCTATCTGGGCGGGTTGCGAAAGCAACCGGCATTCAACTCGGTACGTGCTATTAAAGATTACCACAATTGGTGGAGGGGGTAGGATTCGAACCTACGAAGCCCTTCCGGACGCCAGATTTACAGTCTGGTGGCTTTAACCACTCACCCACCCCTCCAGGGTTTGGGCAGTCCTCCCTTCCGTTGACCGCGCCACCGGGCACGGTACTCCAGAGTAGGGAAGCGAGTCTCCAAGAGAGCCCCAGAGGGGAATCGAACCCCTAACCTGTCGATTACAAATCGACTGCGCTACCTTTGCGCCACAGGGGCATCAAGGGCGCTGGGTGGTAGACACACTACAAATGGCCCCGTATGCTTGGGGCCATTTCATCGGGACCACCTTGCTGAGTCCACATTATATGAAATGGACTGGGGAAAGTCAATTGGTTTGAAGGTGGCCCACGCCCGAAAACCGTAGGCCGATTTCCTCACAATGTGACCGACAATGTGACCGGTAAAATGGGCAGCTTGACGCCGCCCGTAGCTTATTCTACACTCGTCGCTAGGCCGTGCGCGGTCAGGAACAACCCGGTGTCAGTCCCCTTGGGGAGTTAGTCAAATGGAGTTGAAGGCCTTTATCCGAGACGTGCCCGATTTTCCGGAAGCAGGGATCCTGTTCCGGGACATCACTCCGCTGCTGCTCGATGCCGGCGCGTTCAAGTACGCCATCGACCAGTTGGTGGAGCGCTTCAAGGCCGAGCAGTTGGACGTGATCGTCGGAATCGAGTCCCGGGGATTCCTGTTCGGTGCGCCGTTGGCCTACCAGTTGGGCAAGCCGTTCGTGCCGGTGCGGAAGCCTGGGAAGTTGCCGGCCGCCACCCATACGGCAGAGTACACCCTGGAATACGGCAGCGACGCCATGCAGATCCACGTCGACGGCATCGGCTCCGGCCAGCGCGTGTTGGTGCTGGACGACCTGCTCGCCACCGGAGGCACCCTGGACGCGACGGTCCGGTTGGTGGAAATGTCGGGCGGTGTGATCGGCGCGATCGGCGTCATCATCGAGCTGACCCAATTGGACGGGCGGGGGCGTCTGGCCGGCTACGACGTGTTCTCGCTGTTACAGTACTGAGCGGGATCAGGGCGTCCCGGGATCCTTGCTCGGTTCTCGTTTCTTCTTCTTTTTCGATCCGGCTGGGCCGTCCCCATTTGAGGGATTCTCAGTACTCAGACTGATCCAAGGAGGGAGCCGTGGCGGACAAGATTACCGTAGGCAATGTTGAAATCATGGCGGTCATGGACATGGTGCCACCGGCCCGGCCGCCGGAGGCGATGTTCCCCGAGGTTCCCCGTGAAGCTTGGGGACCGTACGAGGACACCCTGGAAAACGGCCAGTTCCAGCTCTATTACTGCTGTTTCGTGCTTCGTTCGAAGGGGACCACGATAATGGTCGACACCGGCATGGGGCCGGGCCCCCACGTGGAACGGGGTAACCTGACGGGCAACCTGGACCAGGAAATCCGGCCCCTCTTGCTTGCTCCGGACCAGTTAGGCAATAACAACGTCTCCGCCTTTGATGAAGTGAACATCGTGGCCCACTCCCATTTGCACGCCGACCACGTGGGCTGGAACATCAGGTACGGCGGAGGAGCGCCCACCCCCTACTTCCCCAAGGCCAGGTACCTGGTGCCCAGGCTGGACTGGGAGCATTTCACGAAACCAGAGGTCCTGAAGACCGCTCCCTATGTGGAGAACCAAGTGGTGCCGCTCCAGGGACTCGGCAAGATGGACATCATCGACGGGGAGCACAGTATCACCGACGAGATCACCACGCTCCATACCCCCGGCCACACTCCCGGCCACCTGGTGATTCTGATCAACTCCCAGGGCGAAAAAGCCATGGTAATGGGCGACGTTCTCCACTCCAAGGCCCAAGTGCATGAGCCGGGTTGGACTGCCGGGGTGGACATCGACAAAGAGGCAAGCAGACGGAGCCGCAACGCCATTCTGGACCTGGCCGAGCGGGAAGGGTATGTGGTCGCCGCCGGACACTTCCACCCCATCGACCACATCGGGAAGGTGGTCCGGCTGGAGGGGCGCCGTTACTGGCAGGCCCTGTAAGCTAGCTAATTGACGAAGATGCCCGTCCCGCCGGGCGGAGGCGGGTATCTCGTAACGGCGTACGCCCCAAAGGCGATGCCGGAACAGGCCCGCCGGTTAGAGCGGGACAATTGACCTAGGAGCGGCAACGATGAAGGTAGGATTTATCGGCACTGGCAACATGGGCAACCCAATGGCGGTCAACCTCATTAAGGGCGGCCACGATGTGACCGTACACGAGCTGCGCCGGGAGGCAGCCACCAACCTTCTGGAGATGGGCGCCCAATGGGCCGGTAGCCCGAAGGAAGCCACCGCCGGAAGCGAGATTGTGTTCACCTCGCTCCCAGGCCCGCGGGACGTGGATGCCGTGGTTCTTGGCGAGGACGGTATCATGGAAGGGGCCGTTAAAGGCTCCATTCACATCGACCTCTCTACCAACTCGCCCACGGCCATTCGCCGCCTCCACCAGGTATGCGGCGAGAAAGGCGTCATCGTCATGGACGCACCGGTCAGCGGCGGTGTCTTCGGTGCGGCGGCGGGCACCCTGGCGGTAATGGTCGGCGGCGACCGGGCCGTGTTCGACCGGGTCAAGCCCACCCTCGACTCCATAGGCACCCATGTGGTCTACTGCGGTCCCATTGGCAACGGAGCGGTGTGCAAGCTCTGCAACAATCTGCTGAGCATGGGGATCGGTATGATGCTGACTGAGGCGCTGACCCTTGGCGTGAAGGCCGGCGTCGACCTGGCTGTGCTGGCCGACGTCATCACCAACAGTTCCGGCGGCTGCAAGCGCCTCACCGAGAAGTCTCCCCGTTACCTGTTTAAGGGTAATTTCGAGCCGGGATTTGCCACGGCCCTGGCGGCAAAGGACGTTCGGCTAGCCACCGAGTTGGGCCGGGAATACGGCATCCCCCTGGAACTCTCCAACCTGGTGGACCAGCGGCACGTGGAAGCCCTGCTCCGGGGCTGGGGACCGGAGGACTCGGACGCCGTTTCGAAAATACAAGAAGAAAAGGCCGGGGTCCAGTTGAGGCTGCCCGGCGCCTAGACGGATTGCCCAGACGGATTGGAGGATATCGATGACTACAAGCTCCGAAAGATCCAAGCTGGTGGAAGCCAGTGACACTATCGAAGCCATCGAGGAGTGCTATCGCCTGGGTTGGAGCGACGGCCTGCCGGTGGTCCCGCCGGTCGACTACAAGGTCCGGGAGATGCTGGAGCACGTGGGGATGACCGGTGAGGAGGAGCTGCTGTCGCTGGAGATGCGGCGGCGGGTGCTGACCTCGGAGAACGCCGCGGCCAACGCGGTGATGGCCGGGTGCCTCCCGGAGTACTTCCCCGTTCTGGTTGCCACGCTGCGGGCCCTTGAAGAGGACAAGAACGAAGTCCACATGGCTTCGGCCTCCACCAGCTCTCCCGCCATACTGATGGTCGTCAACGGCCCCATCCGGCACCGGATCGGCGTTAACTCCAGGGACGGGCTTTTCGGCCCCGGCTTTCGGGCCAATGCCTGCTTGGGCCGGGCCATCCGGCTCTGCTTCATGAACGGTTTCGACGCCCGTCCCGGCACCCTGGACCGGGGCACGCTGGGCAATCCCTCCAAATACACTCTCTGCATCGCCGACAACGAGGAGGACTCCCCCTGGGAACCCCTCCACGTCAGCCGGGGGTTCAAAGCCGAGGACAGCTGCATTACCGTGGCCGTGGCCTACAACCCCACCACCGTCAACAACCGGTACGGCCATACCGGGGAATCCATCCTGTCCTCCTTGGCCGACACCATGAAGTCCGCCTTTCTGGGCCAGAAATTTCCCGGCCAGTGGGCGATAGTCGTCGGCCCAGAACACGCCCTGACCCTTAAAGAGGGAGGGTGGAGCCGCCGGAACATCCAGGATTATCTGATCGAGCACGCCATCCGCTCCCGCGCCGAACTGGTTCGCCTGGGGGTGGCTCAAGGGCCGGAAAAGCCCGGCGACGAAAAGCTGATTCTGCACTGCGCCAAAGACCCGGACGATATCCTGCTGCTCATGGGTGGCGGTACCGGAGGGCGCAACAGCGCCATCATCGATATGAGCCATTTCAAGATGCGCACCCGCAAGATAGACGTGCCCGGCGCCTAGCCAGTATGGGGGAACCTTTTCACCCCCTCTCTTATCTCCCCTTTCGCAAGAGGGAGAGGACCAGTCGCCCTTGTAGTCGGTTTGACCGGAGGACGAGATGCCCAAGTTTTCCGCCAATGGAGTGAATCTGTCCTACGAGGTCACCGGCGAGGGGTTTCCCCTGGTGTGGAGCCACGAGTTCTCGGGCGGCCCCGAGAGCTGGGACCCCCAGGTCAAGTTCTTTTCCCGGCGCTACCAGGTGATTACCTACTCGGCTCGGGGGTACCCGCCCTCGGACGTGCCGGAGGACCCGGAGGCTTACTCCCAGGACATAATGGTGGAGGACCTGCGCCTGCTGCTGGAGCACTTGGGCATCCGGCAGGCCTTCATCGGCGGACTGTCCATGGGCGGCGCCGTCGCATTGAACTTCTGCATCGCTCACCCCCAGATGGCCAAGGGGGTTATCGTCGCCGCCGCCGGCAGCGGTTCCGATCCCGGCAATCGGGAGAAGTGGCTGGCGGATGGCCAAGCCATGACCGACCGGCTGTTGTCAGAGGGAATGGCAGCCGTGGCCAAAGATTACGCCCGCACCCCGGTCAGGGTGCAACTCCTTCGCAAGGACCCCAAGGGTTGGCAGGAGTTCTACGAGGGTTTGGCGGCCCACTCCGCCCTGGGCTCGGCGCTGACCTACCGGGGGTTCATGCTGAAGCGGCCCACGACGTTCTCCCTGGTGGAGAAGCTGCGCGGGCTTATGGTGCCGGCCCTGATCTTGGTCGGCGACGAGGATGAGCCCTGTGTCGATCCGGCGGTCTTCATGAAGCGGAATATACCGAGGGCCGGGCTGGCCGTGTTCCCCCAGAGCGGCCACGCCATCAACCTCGAGGAGCCGGACCTATTCAACCGGACGGTGCTGGACTTCCTCATCGCGGTGGAGGCGGACCGCTGGGCCGAGAGGGCGGGCTAGGTTACTGCCCCGCGACTAGCTTTACGCCGGCGGAAAGGTGCGACTTTGCCTCTCCACACACGTCTTTCCGGCGAAAGCCGGAATCCAGAGAAGCAGCGGCTGGATCCCGGCCTTCGCCGGGATGACGGACCGAAAAACCAGCCGGTTGCGAGACTCCGGACTAGCTCTTCAGCTCTTTGACGATCTTCTTCAGCGCCTGCTCGTCGGACGGGGTGGGCGTGTCCATGTTGAACACGTATTCGTCCAGCAGGCCCCCGAAGCGCTCCTTTATCCGCCCGGCCACTTCGTCGTATGGGCCCAAAATGGATAGCGTGTCCAGCATTTCATCGCTTATCAGGTCCCCCATCTTGTCCCACTCGCCCTTCACGGACAGGGCATGCAAGGCCGGGCTGACCTCCTGGAAGCCGTGGACTTCCAGCACCGGGGTATAGGTCCTGGTGGAGGCGTAGAAGGCGATCTGCTGTTTGGCCGCCGCTTTTTTGGCGGCTACGGCTTCCCGGTTGGGTCCGGTGACCACGAAACTGGAGCCGTTAAGCACGATGTCAGACGGACTGCGGCCCGCTTTTTCCGCCCCCATTGTCACGTTGGGTTTGACGACATCGGTCACGTATTTGGCTGAGGAAATGGGATGAAGAGCCAACCCGTCGCACAGCCGGCCGACGGTCCGGCAGTTGAACGGGTTGATCGCGCTGATGTACACCAGGGGCTTGGGAGTGGAGTTGGCGCCGGGACTGAAGAAAGGGGTCATCAGCGAGAAGTTGTAGAAGCGTCCCTTGAAGTCCAGTTTCTTATCCTCTTGCCAGGTGTCCCAGATGGCGTGCAACGCCCGGACGTACTCCCGCAGGCGAGGACCGGGCGAGTCCCAGGGGACCGAAAAGCGGCGTTCCATGTGACCCTTCACCTGGGTACCCATGCCCAGGCGGAAGCGCCCTCCGGAGAATTCCTGAAGGTCCCAGGCGGCGTAGGCGACCGACATGGGAGAACGAGGGAACACGATGGCCACCCTGGTCTCTAGTGTCAGTCGGGTCGTGGCGCTGGCGGCCAGCAGGAGAGGGTAGAAGGGGTCGTGGCCCGTCTCCTCGGAGCACACGCCGTCGTAGCCCATCGACTCGGCCCAACGGGCCTGCTCCGGAACGTCTTTCAGCTTGGCGGTTTTGAGGTTGTAGATTACGCGCATACCCACTGTCGAAACTCCTTGCCTATCCGTATGCCTATTCACAGTAACGTGGCGGCCCGGCCCCGCTAGCCCGCGGTGAATCCTCCATCGACTGCCAGCTCGGCGCCGGTGATGTAGGACGCCTCGTCGGAAGCCAGGAACAGGACAGCGTAGGCTACTTCCTCCCGGCGGCCCACTCGGCCCAGGGGCGTCTGACCCATCCGGGTCTTCAGTTCGGTTTCGTCTCTATCGGCCCCTTCCGCCATCGGCGGTAATCGTCCGGGGTGAACCGAGTTCACCCGTATACTGTCCTTTCCGTACCGCACCGCGGAAGCCTTGGTGAGGAGCCGGACCGCGCCTTTGGAGGCGTTGTAGGCCGGGTGCCCGGTGGCTGTGCCAACCAGACCCGCTATCGACGAAATGTTGACAATGGAGCCGCCGCCCGCCTCACGCATCTTGGGGACGGCGTACTTGGTGCCCAAGAAGACACTCCTTGAATTGACCTCCATGATGCGATCCCATCCCTCCAGACTGGTAATGTCGGGATGAGAGCGGCCGCTGATACCGGCATTGTTCACCAGCACGTCCAGCTTGCCAAATCTGGAAACCGTCCGGTCTACCGCCTGCCCCCAGTCGTCTTCCTGGGTCACGTCCAGCTTGACGAACATGACCTCGCCGCCGGCCTCGGCGATCTCCGCCTCAACTCGCCGGCCTTCTTCCTCTCTCAGGTCGGCAATGACGACTTTCGCGCCTTCTTTGGCGAACATTTTGGCTTCTACTTCGCCCATTCCTCGAGCGCCTCCGGTTATCAGGGCAACCTTGCCTTTCAGCCTCATTGTCCCTCCTGTTTCAAAAACCGGCATTAAGTTTGGTGTCCAGACCTCTGGAGCGGACGGAGCCACATTCCCGTGAGGCCCTGGACATCCCCGGCGGATCAGGCGGCCACCATCGGCCAGAAGGGAGATGATGGGTATCTGCCCGCACCCGCCTCGGGCACTTCGTTTCTTGGTAGATTGCCGTTACCTGGCGGTGAATCCGCCGTCCACCAACAGCTCCGTGCCGGTGATGTATGAGGCCTCGTCCGAGGCCATGAACAGCACCGCATTGGCGACTTCGATGGGCTGGCCTTCCCGTCCCATGGGTATCGCCGCGATTCTGGCGTCTTGGCTTCCGCCGTCGCCCCTGGCGCCCGAGGTAAGCATGGCGGGCATGCTTCCCGGATGGACCGAGTTGACCCGGATGCCCTCCTTGGCATGTTGTACCGCCGCCGCCTTGGTCACCAGCCGGACCGCGCCCTTCGAGGCGTTGTATCCGGGGTGAATGTAGGTCTGGCCGACGAACCCGGACATGGAGGAGATGTTCACGATGGCGCCGCCGCCGGCCTTCTTCATCTCCGGGATGGCGTGTTTCATGCCCAGGAAGACCCCCTTGGCGTTGATGTCCATCAGCAGGTCCCAGGCTTCGGTGCTGGCGAGGTCGTCGAAGTTGCTGCCGCTGATGCCGGCGTTGTTAACCAGGATGTTCAGCTTGCCGAACTTAGTCACCACCTGGTCGACCACCCGCTCCCACTGATCCTCATTGGTCACGTCCAACATGACGAACATCGCCTGGCCGCCGGCCTCGGCGATCTCCGCCTCCACCTTTCGGCCGTCCTCTTCCCGGATGTCGGCAATGGCGACCTTGGCCCCTTCACGGGCGAACAACCGTGCTTCTTCGGCACCCATGCCGTGGGCCCCACCGGTGATTATCGCCACCTTTCCTTCCAGTCGCATCCTTTCGCACCTCGATTCATTCTATTGGTCGAATTACTGGGCGGTATATCCACCGTCGACCGCGAGTTCGGCGCCGGTTATGTATGAGGCTTCGTCGGAGGCGAGGAACAGGACCGCGTAGGCCACTTCCTCCTGGCGTCCCAGCCGGCCCAATGGCGTCTGGGCGAGCTGCGCCTGGCGCCGGGTTTCCTCCATGGGGACGCCTTTCCCCATGGGCGGCATGTATCCGGGATGAACGGAGTTGGCCCGGATGCCGTCCTTCCCGTAGCGCATTGCCGTAGCCTTGGTGAAGAGCCGCACCGCGCCCTTGGAGGCATTGTACGCCGGGTGGCCGGTTGCAGAGCCGACCATGCCCAGCATTGAGGATATATTGACGATGGAGCCCCTTCCTGCTTCCAGCAACTTGGGGATGGCGTGAGTGGTGCCCAGATAGACGCCCTTGGAATTGACCTCCATGATGCGGTCCCATCCTTCCAGACTGGAAATGTCGGGATAGGATCGGCTGCTGATTCCGGCGTTATTCACCAGTACGTCTAGCTTGCCAAACCTGGACACCGTCCGGTCTATCGCCTCCTTCCAGTCGTCTCCTTTGGTGACGCCCAACCGGACGAACATGGCCTCTCCGCCCGCCCCGGTGATCTCTGCCTCCACGCGCCACCCTTCTTCCTCCAACAGGTCCGCTATGACGACCTTGGCGCCTTCTTGGGCGAAGAGCTTGGCCTCAACCGCGCCCATCCCCCGGGCGGCTCCGGTTACGAGGGCAACCTTGCCTTCCAGCCGCATAGTTCCACCTCTTTTGAAAACAGGTCTCCGGGGAGGCCGTCAGTTTATGACCCCGGCTTCTTGCCACCGGGCAACATCCTCGGGAGGCGCTCCCAGCAGTTCTACGAATACGTGATGGTTATGCTGGCCGATCAACGGTCCGGCCGAGCGAATCGTGGGAGGTGTTTCGCTGAGCTTCCAGGGCGCGGCCTGGACTGTCTGGGCACCGAGGACCGGGTGCTCGATCTCCTGCCAGACCCCGCGGTACCTCAAATGGGGGTCCTCCGCCAGGTCCTGGCTGCTCATTGAGGGAGCGGCGGCCACCCCGGCGTCCTGGAGTATCCGGACGGCCTCCTCCGGGGTGTGCTTTGCCGTCCATCCCTCCAAGAACTCGTCCAGGGCATCCTGGTTTCTGCAGCGAAGAAGCCGGTCGGCGAAGCGGGGGTCCGATGCCCAGTCCTCGCGCCCGACCGCGCGGCAAAGGGCCCGCCACTCGGTATCGTTCTCCACGGCTATAGTCACCCAGGTGTCGTCGCCTTGGCACCGGTAGCAGCCGTGGGGGGCCATGCCGGGCTCGCGGTTGCCCCGCCGATGCTGGACCCGGCCGTTCATCGCGTACTCCATCAGAGCCTCGCCTCCGAACATGGCCAGGGCCTCACTGGCCGAGAGGTCGATGAAGCCTCCCTCTCCGGTGCGCCGGCGATGGAACAGGCCCGTTAGGACGGCGAAGGCCGACGTGGCCCCAACCCGGGCGTCGATGCTGTCCCGCAGTTCCGAGGGCGGGGCGTCCGGATACCCGGTCAGGTGCCCGAGGCCGCTGAGGGAGTTGAAGACGTTGGCGTAGCCGGGGTAAGAACTCTCCGGCCCGTGGCGGCCCGCGCTCGATCCGGAGATCATGACGATGGTGGGGTTCGCCTGGCGGAGGCGATCGTACCCCAGCCCCATTCTATCCATGACTCCGGGGCGCATGTTTTCCACCACGGCGTCGCTTACCGACACCAGGCGGAGGGCCAGCTCCAGGGCGGCGGGTTCCTTGAGGTTTAGCTGAACGCAGAGCTTGTTCAGGTTGAGGCTGTTGTACACGGGGGATTGTTCCGGGTCATCGTAGGCGTAGGGCGGACGGCGCATGCCTTCCAGCCGTACACGGCTCTCGACCTTGATCACCTCCGCACCCAACATTCCTAGAAACAGGGGGGAGATGGGACCGGCTAAGAGGCTGGAAAAATCGAGTATCCGGACGCCCGCGAGGGCCGGCCTGGCCCCATTCACACCGTCGCCCACTATATCACGCCTCCCCGGCGCAGGCCCGTGAGTTCCTCTGGGCTCAACTCCAACTCTCCACAGAGTATCTCCTCGTTGTGCTGGCCCAACAGGGGCGCCGGGCGGTCCGCCGGCCGGGGGCAGGATGAGAACTGGTACGGCTGGGAAGGGTACCGGAGTGTGCCCGCCTTCGGGTGCTCCACGTCGGTGAAGAACCCCCTGGCCTCAAGCTGCGGCGATTCGAACAGGTCCTCCGACGTGGCGAACGGTGACGCGGGGCAGCTATTGGAGGCCAGCCGGTGGTATATCTCGTCCTTGGTCAAGGCGGCGGTCCACTCACGGATAACCTGGTTGGCCTCATCGCCGTGCTCGATGCGGTCCCCCCTGGTGAGGAACCTCTCCTGCTCGGCCAACTCCGGCCGGCCCATCACCTCGACCAGCGCCCGCCACTGGTGGTCCTCCCTGGGATACACGTTGACATAACCGTCCTTACAGGCGTAGATGCCACCGTATTCGTAGTTGCGCGACCGGTTATTCAGCTGTCCGACACCATGGTACAGGCCCAGGGTGAGGCGGTTCACGGCCATCGTGGCCTCTTGTTTGGAGACGTCCACGTGCTGCCCGTGGCCCCAGATCTCCCTGGCGAAGAGAGCGGCCACCGTCGCGGAGGCAGCCGCCAGCCCCGCGTCGTACTCCCCGACGTGGGCCCCGGCGGTGATGGGGGCCCGGTCCGGAAACATGGAGTAGCCGATGCCCCCTGGCATCGTGTAGCCCTCGCCGGCGACGTGGAACGTGTTGATGTGGTGCGCCTTCCATTGAGACCTGGGACCGTCCTGGCCGTAGGGAGTGATGGAGACGTAGACCAGCCCAGGGTTGACCTGCCGGAGGGTTGGGTAATCCAGGCCAAACGGTTCCGCCGTGCCGGGGCAGGAGTCCTCAACCAGAACGTCGGCTGTGGCCACCAGCCGGTAGAAAAGCTCTCGCCCCGCCGGCCGGGCCGGGTCCAGGGTGATGCTCCGCTTGTTGGTGCCAAGGAACAGGAAGAGGCCGCTCTGGTCCCGGTCCGGAACGTCCCCGGGAAAGGGGCCAAAGCCACGCGCGGGATCACCGGCGCCCGGTGGCTCGATCTTCACCACCCTGGCGCCCAGGTCTCCCAAAAGCTTGGCGCAGTAGGGTCCGGCGATGAAGCCGGCGCGTTCCAAGACGGTAATTCCCGAGAAGGGAGCGGACACCATGAAACTCCTTGACCAGCGGTCAGCCGCCAGCTATCAGCTTAAACGGACTAGCTATCAACCATTGGGGTTGCTTGGGTGCCGACGGCTGATCGCTGATCGCTGATAGCTGATAGCTCTAAATTGCCCCTTTATCTTGGAAGTTCGATATATCGTCCCAGGTGTAGCCTATATTCAGAAGTATCTCCTCGGTATGCTGGCCCAGCTCGGGCGCCACGGCCTTCACTTCGGGTTGCACCTGGCTGTAGGTGATGGGGAAGCCGATGGTCTTGGTTTTGCCCAGCACCTCATGGTCGAGGTCGAAAATGTAGCCGTTGGCTGCCAGTTGGGTATCCTCTGCTATATCCGCAACGCTGTTGACCGGGGCGCAGATCAGGTCCTTGGCCCGGCACCGGGATAGCCACTCGTCGCGCGGCCTGGTGGCGGCCACCCGGTCGATGATGGCTATCAGCTCCACGCAGTTGTCCGCCCTGGCGCGGGTCGAGCTGAATCTAGGGTCGTTCTCTATCTCTTCCCCAAGGTCCATTGCGTCACAAAAGTCGTGCCAGGCTTGCTGGGGCTGGTTGAGCGAGAACATCAGCCATCGGCCGTCGGCACATTCATACCAGCCGACCAGCGGGTTGAAAATCTTGTCGCGGGTGGGCCGTTTCGGTACCCGTCCGCCCATCAGGTAGTTATTCAAGGGCAAGGCCAGGAAGTGGACCAGGGCGCCCAGCAGTGACGCCTCGACCCGCTGCCCTTTCCCGGTGCGCTCCCGAAAATAGAGGGCCCCCAGTATGCCCTGAGCCAGCATCGTGGCTCCCAACTGGTCGGCGGCGCCGGGGGTCATGTACAGGGGAGGGCTTTCATCCTCTCCGATCAGGTGCATCATGCCCGACCAAGCGAAGGCCGTGTTGTCGTAGGAGCGCTCGTCCCCGGCGAAACCCTGTTCTCCGTAGCCGCTGGCCACTCCGTAGATCAAACGGGGGTTGTCCGGGGTGAGATCGCCGTAATCCAGGCCGAGGCGTTGGCGGACGCCGCGGCGGTAGTTGGTGACCACGATGTCGGCCCGGCCTACCAGTTCGCGAAACAGCCGGTTGCCATCCGGCGATTTCAGGTTCAGCGTGATGGACCGCTTGTTGCGGTTGGCGCCCTCGAAGAGGACGTTCCGGTCGCCCGGCAGCTCCATCGAGACGCCCATAATGCTGCGGAAGGTGCGGGCTAGGTCGCCCTGTGGGTCTTCCACCTTGATGACGTCGGCGCCCAGGTCGCCCAGCATGTAGCCCGTGGCCGCCCCGTTGTGGGCCTGAGTCCAGTCGATGACGGTGATGCCGTCCAGGAGGTTGGTCATGTACGCCTCAGATCGTGGTTTCGGTTGGCACGAGCATAGCATACTCTAGTCTGGCGGAGTGTGCATCCCTAGAGGGAGGGAGGGGATCAGCGGTCAGCAGTTTGCCGCGACGCGTGGCCAGTGGACCTCCGGGTGATTGGTGAGAGATCCACACAAAGCCATAGAATTGCAGCTTGAATGGGAAGCCGAGCAGGAGGCGGACCAGATGCCATGATGCCCCGCGACCAGTCGCCTACTGAAAGGGACTTTCGCCCAACGGCCCATCATACTGCCAAGACGTGACCTTGTTACTGGCGAGGTCGAGAAACACTACGGCGTTGCTATAGTACCACCAGGCTTCGTGACTCCAAACCGCCATGCTGCTGGGCTCGCCCAGAATACGTAACATCATCTATGTGGGAGCCAGTAGAAACGTGCGTTGGCGGCCTCTCTAATCCACCCGCAGCCCTCACTCCTTCGGCTACGCTGTTCGGTGTTCCCCAAAACGGACGAAAGGGGCTGTCCCCCAAAGGCCCATCATATTGCCAAGAGGTGACCCTGTTACTAGTGGGGTCAAGAAATACCATGGCGTCGCTATAGTACCACCGGGCTTCATCACTCCAAACCGCCACGCTATTGGGCTCGCCCATAATGCGTACTACATCATCCTTGACTGAGCCAACGGCGATATAGCCTTCCACTTTGGTCGATCTAGGCGTGGAAGTAGGCGTAAGTGCAGCGGTGGGCCTTGGTGTCGGAGCGGCCGTCCGCGCTGGTGTAGCGGTTGAAATCGAGGTGTCCGTCATAGTCGGGGCTAGTGGGCGGGTGCGAGTTGGGGCCACTGTGCTGGTCGGGAGAAGCAGCACGTCGCGTTCGTTTGCCAGGCTCGATGCGGCCCTCAGAAAATCACGAACTAGCCGTCTCGCTCTACTCAGCTTTTCAGCTGCATCCACCGCCAATGCGGAGTCCTGTCGATCGATGGCCGCAAGAACAGTCAAGAAACCACTCATCTGGGTATTTGCTGCTTCAACATAAATTTCGTGGATGATCGCAACTTGCTCAGTCTCAGGCATAATTGCTTCGAGCTTGTCTATGAATTGCATATATTTCGGGACAACTTCGTCGGCAAGCGTCACAATAAGCGTCTCATCGTCGGTGTGATTATCACCTGTTACCGAACCATACCGTTCTAGTGCTTCCTCTTCGAGGTTCGCGATCTCTCGAAGCTCGGCGTTGAGATATTCAAGTAAGTCTTGCTGAACTGGGTTAGGGATGCGTGTGGGCTGAACCGGGCTGGGGGTCGGCGCAGACTGGGCACAGCCAGCCATCAAGACTGCTATCGGAACGAGGACGAGCACCGATAGGAGTACTAATTTGCGGGAACCGATTCTCCACTCTGCCGAATTACGCAATTGGATCATGCACGAATAAGCAATTGATACCATTCCACTGTGGCCCGTTTGTAGGGGTCTGGGTTGCCGCTTGGCGCCGATTATAGGTTTGCTCTAAGCGAGGGTCAAGCCGAGGTCGAAGCGATGCGGCGGTAAGGGAGCCTGGGCATGACTTGCCTCTGATGACCAATTGCCACGGTTTTCGTGTTAGCATGACCCAATTGGCTAGGCCTTGCGCCTGATTTTCGGAAGAAAGAGGAAAGAGTCGACGCCATGCCACGACGTTACAGGCCTAGAGAGGTCATCAGTGTGCTGGAGCGCCTTGGCTGGCGAGTCGTGCGGCAACGCGGTAGCCATGTTAGACTGGAATTACCGGATGGCCTCCATCCGGTGACTGTACCGGCGTTTCGCTGGGAGGTCGACCCCAAGACGTTGGCCTCAATCCTGCGTCAAGCAGGCTTGAGTGTTCGCGAGTTTGTAAACGCAGCCGAGGAGACCCTGTGATGAGTAAGAGGAAAGTCACGGTGATCCTATATCCAGGCGAAGATGGCGGTTATGTGGCTTTCCTGCCGCTGTTCCCCAGTTGTACGACTGAAGGAGATACCGTCGAGGAAACGCTGAGGAACGCCAAAGAATCCCTGGAGCTTGCCCTGGAGGCGCCTAGCGACACAGACTTGGAATGCCTTGACCACTCTCACGCCAAGCACATTGTTGTAGGTGAGGTGGAGGTAGATGTAGAGGTCCCCAGCCAAGTTCCCGTCCCCTGAGTAGTGTGGCTCCACCCACGACCCAGCCTCGCCTTTGGTTAACCACCGCCTGCCCGCGGCGAACCGCAAACGTAGAATTGCCACGGAGGCACAGAGACACAGAGTATTTGATTTCTCTGTGTCTCTGTGTCTCCGTGGCCCGAAAACAAAAAACCGGACCCTTGCAAGTCCGGCTCTTGTTGGCGCCTTAACGGCTGAGTGGTGGAAGGAAGATTTGGTTCGTTGGAGTTATAGGTCCCCTCGACGAATCGACGGGCAGGTAAGCTTTCTCAGGGAACCGCCCCTTCTTGCGTCCGAGAGCTATTCGCTCGTATCAGATAGCATTGGAGACGGAGCACTTACCGGTCGACCTAGGAGTCGGGCCTGGCCTCCATCCCGATTTAATCGGGACAACAGACCCGGTCTTTGCTCCTTAGAAAGGAGGTGATCCAGCCGCACCTTCCGGTACAGCTACCTTGTTACGACTTCGTCCCAGTCACCAAGCCCGACCTCGGCACCTGCCTCCCCGAAGGGTTAGCCCAGCGACTTCAGTTGTTCTCGGCTTCCATGACGTGACGGGCGGTGTGTACAAGGCCCGGGAACGTATTCACCGCAGTGTGCTGACCTGCGGTTACTAGCGATTCCACGTTCATGCAGGCGGGTTTCAGCCTGCAATCCCAACTGGGGCCGGCTTTGGTGGGATTGGCTCCGGCTCGCGCCTTCGCAGCCCATTGTACCGGCCATTGTAGCGTGTGTGTAGCCCAGGGCATAAGGGCCATGATGACTTGACGTCGTCCCCACCTTCCTCCTCCTTGTGAGAGGCTGTCTCGCTAGAGAATATAACTAGCGACAAGGGTTGCGCTCGTTGCGGGACTTAACCCAACACCTCACGGCACGAGCTGACGACAGCCATGCAGCACCTGTGAAGGCTTCCCGAGTTACCCCGAGATCGTCACCCTTTCGGGTTCCTACTACCAGCATGTCAAGCCCTGGTAAGGTTCTTCGCTTAGCATCGAATTAAACCACACGCTCCACCGCTTGTGCGGGCCCCCGTCAATTCCTTTGAGTTTTAGCCTTGCGGCCGTAGTCCCCAGGCGGGATGCTTATCGCGTTAGCTACGACACAGGGGGGGTCGATACCCCCAATACCTAGCATCCATCGTTTAGGGCGTGGACTACCTGGGTATCTAATCCAGTTTGCTCCCCACGCTCTCGCGCCTCAGCGTCAGGCACAGCCCAGAAGGCCGCTTTCGCCGCTGGTGTTCCTCCCGATATCTACGCATTTCACCGCTACACCGGGAATTCCGCCTTCCTCTACTGCCCTCAAGCAAGGTAGTTTCCCCTGACCTCTCCCAGTTAAGCCGGGAGCTTTCACAGAAGACTTACCTCGCCGCCTACGCGCTCTTTACGCCCAGTAATTCCGGGTAACGCTCGCTCCCTACGTATTACCGCGGCTGCTGGCACGTAGTTAGCCGGAGCTTATTCCCAAGGTACCGTCCTTCCTCTTCCCTTGGAAAAGGGGTTTACAGCCCTAAGGCCTTCTTCCCCCACGCGACGTCGCTGGGTCAGGCTTTCGCCCATTGCCCAAGATTCCCTGCTGCTGCCTCCCGTAGGAGTAGGGGCCGTGTCTCAGTCCCCTTCTGGCTGGTCGTCCTCTCAGACCAGCTACCCGTCATCGGCTTGGTAGGCCATTACCCCACCAACTACCTGATAGGACGCGAGCTCCTCCTTCGGCGCCCGGAGGCTTTCATCCCTCAACCAGGGCCAAGGGATCGTATGCGGGATTAACCTCGATTTCTCGGGGCTGTACCCCACCGAAGGGTAGATTACTCACGCGTTACTCAGCCGTCTGCCGCTTCCCTACCCGGCCGAAGCCGGGAGGTACGCTCGACTTGCATGCATTAAGCGCGCCGCCAGCGTTCACCCTGAGCCAGGATCAAACTCTCTAATTCGAATACCTAGCTTCCTTCCACCATTCAACTGTTAAAGTGCCACTGCCGCCCTTCTCGGACGACAGCAACAACAGTATATCGGGGGGCCGGATTCATGTCAAGGCGAATTTGGCATTCCCGGCTCCGCCCAGCAGACCCAAAATGGACCGGTTTCAGCCGGTGATTACTCCCACCCATAGCCTTCTCCAATCCTTGGCGTGGGCAACACTCGGTTCATCATCTCTTTCGAACCCGATTCCAAGCTCAATTTCAAAATTTCCTGGGCGTCTTAGCCACATCCAGTGCCGGCTTTCCCGGACCTCAGCGCTTGAGCGGAACGGAGGAAGAAGGATATAATTGCCGGGCGATGCAGATAAAGGAACTGGGCGAGTTCGGCGTTATCGAGTTGCTGAACGCCATGATTGTGGAGCACCGGGCTGGGCCTGATAACGCCTCCCCTTTCGCCTTCCGCCTACTGGTAGACACCGGAGACGACACCGCCGCCTGGAGGGCCGGCGAAGCCACCGAGCTTTTCACCACGGACACCGTGGTTGAAGAAGTCCACTTCACCCGTGTCACCATCCCCTGGCGGGATCTGGGGTGGAAGTCTCTGGCATCCAACATCAGCGACATCGCCGCCATGGGCGGACTGCCACTGTTCGCTTTGGTCACCCTGGGTCTTCCTCCTGAGACCGAGGTTGAAGACCTGAAAGAGCTGTACGGCGGTATGCTGGAGGCCGGAAACAAGTACGGCGTTGCCATCGTGGGCGGCGACATGGTGCGCTCGCCCGTGGTGTTCATCACCGTGGCCCTCACCGGCGTCCACTCCGGCATGCCGATGCTGCGGACCGCCGCTCGTGCCGGCGACCGAGTTGGGGTAACCGGACCTCTGGGTGGCTCCGGAGGCGGTCTGCGATTGATGCTGGATGGCCTGGATGCTTCTCCCGAGGCGGCGGGTTATTTGCGCCGGTGTCACCGCCGGCCCGAGCCAGCGGTAGCTGAAGGGCGGGTCCTGGCCGGCGCCGGGGTACTGGCGGCCATGGACGTGAGCGATGGCCTGGCCGATGACCTGTCCAAGCTTTGCCGGGCCAGCGGTCTTTCGGCCCGCGTCTTCGCGGACCGGGTCCCGGCACATCCGATGTTGCAACAAACTTTCCCGGACAGCTATCTGGACCTGGCGCTGGCCGGAGGAGAGGATTATAAATTGCTGTTTACCGCCACTCCGGAGCTGATGGAGAAGGTGATGCGCCTGCTGCCGGGGGAGGCCGCCGTGGTAGGGGAGATTCTGGCCGGTGAGCCGGGCCGGGTCGTCGTCGTCGACTCCGCCGGGAGGGAAACAGTGGCCGGCCGTGCCGGATGGGACCATTTCGGGTAACCATGGCGCACTCCCTTCGCATTCGATCGAGGAGCCCCGAAGAGACCCAGGCGGTTGGCCAGGCCATCGGCGCCCAAGCTCAACCCGGGGACGCATATTTGCTGACCGGCACTCTGGGCGCCGGCAAGACCTGTTTGACTCAGGGTATCGCCCGAGGGCTCGAAGTTCCGGGATACGTTCGCAGCCCTACCTTCGTCCTGACCCATAGGCACCAGGGCCGCCTGCTGCTCTACCACCTGGACCTGTACCGAATCGGTGGCCCGTCCGAAGCCTGGGACCTGGGCTTGGACGAGCAGCTGTTCGGCGAAGGCGTCTGCGTCATCGAGTGGGCCGACCGGGCCGAAGAACTGTTCCCCCCGATCTGCTGTTGGATATCTTTGGACTACGGGGCCGGCGAAGACTGCCGGATACTAACACTCTCGGCGGAGACTCCCCGTTATGCGGCGCTGCTGCAAAGCCTGGCCGGCGCCTTCCCCGTGACCGAGGAGGTCAATTCCTAGATGCTTCTCGCCGTCGACACGTCCACCCGGTACGCCGGGGTAGCTCTGGCCGATGAAGGCCGGGTCGTTGCGAGCCGGTGCTGGTACTCCACGGTGAACCACACGGCGGAGCTGATGCCGGCGGTGATTCAGACCCTTCAGGGTCGCGGGCTGGCCCCCGGTGACTTGCAGGGCATCGCGGTGGCTCTGGGGCCCGGCGGGTTCAGTGCCCTCAGAGTGGGGATGAGCGTGGCCAAGGGCCTCGCCGTATCCGCGGGGAAACCTCTGATCGGCGTGGAAACCCTGGACCTGGAGGCCTACCCGCACCTGGCTTCGGGCCTGCCGGTGTGCGCCATGGTGGACGCCGGGCGGAGCGAGGTGGCCTCCGCCCACTTTGGCCCCGACGGCCGGCGCACTCGGGAGGACCAGATTGGCCCCGCCGAAGAGGTGCTGGAGTGCATCAAAGAGCCGACCCTGCTTTGCGGGGAGGCAATCTTCAACTGGTTCGAGCTAATTAAGGAACGGCTGGGGCCGCTTGGGGTGCTGGTCCGGCCCGTGCCGGCTTCCCGGCCGTGGTCACTGGCCGCCCTGGGATGGGATAAGCTGACCGCCGGTGACACCTCCGACCTGGCCACGCTTCAGCCCAACTACCTTCGAATGCCCAGCATCGGCGGACCCAAGCGGCGGGATTGGACGCCCCAGCAGAGATGACTGGTAATTCAACGCTGAGACGCGGAGCACACCGAGGGACAGAACTCGGCGCTCCCTGCGTCTCCGCAGTGAAATGAATGACTGTAGAATTCGATATAGACTAAGCGAACAGGTGCAGAATATGGAGCGGACATTGGTTTTGGTCAAGCCCGATGGAGTTCAACGAGGCCTCATCGGCGAGATTATCTCCCGGCTGGAAAGGCGGGGTCTGAAACTGGCGGCGCTGAAGCTGATGCGGGTCAGCGAGCCCTTGGCCCGGCAGCACTACGCGGAACACGAGAAACGGGACTTTTTCCCCACGCTGGTGGAGTTCATTACTTCGTCGCCCGTGGTGGCCATGGTCTGGCGGGCGGATGACGCGGTAAAGGTGGTCCGTAGGACCATGGGCGAAACCAGTCCGGCGGGCTCGCCCCTGGGAACCATTCGGGGCGATCTGGCGCTGGACATCGGTAGGAACTTGGTCCACGGCTCCGACAGCCAGGAGTCAGCTGTGCGGGAGATAAGCCTGTTCTTCAGCCCAGAGGAAATCCTTGACTACGACCGGTGCACCGATCCGTGGATCAAAGAACTCTAACCACCTGGGAGGCCCCGGACCAGAGGCGCTCCAAGTCGTAATACTCGCGCTCTTCGGGGCCGAAGATGTGGATGATCACGTCGCTGAAGTCCAGAAGCACCCACCCGGCGGAAGGCGTGCCCTCCCGGTGGAAGCGGCGCACCTGGGCGTCTTTGAGGGCCTGGGTGATGTCTTCTTCCAAGGCCTCGATCTGGCGCGAGGACTCGGCCGACATGATGACGAAATAATCCGCGAAGGAAGCTACCCGGCGCAGGTCCAGCATCACAATGTCCTCAGCCAATTTGTCTGAGGATACCTCCACCACCAACTGCGCCAAATCTGCCGGATTCGTCGCCTTAACCTCGCTCTTGGAATGCCGCCCTTTGATTCGAGTATAGGCGTCGGTCTGGATATGGTCAACTAACGGGAGATTCAGTGGGAGGACACAATGCGCACTTTGCTCAGGCACCGGGTCGTGGTATTGCTGGGACTTGTTCTGCTAGCTGGGCTGGCCTCATTCGCCTGTGGCGGCGGTAAAGAGATCGATACTGAGAAGCTGGTGCCGGAGGGTTCCAGCTTGATCGGCAGTATCCAGTTTGAAAAGATTCTGAACGATGTGGACCTGGAGTCGATCTACCAAGCCTTGCCCGTTGACGGGGGTGATCTTCAGACGATCGACCAACTCCTGAACGAGGCCATGGCGCAGACGGGGGTGGACTTCCGGAAGATTTCTCACGCCACGTTTTTCGCCGATGTCTCGCGGCCCGGTGATTTTCTTGGAATCATCGTCCGCGGCAGCTTCGATGAAGACGCCGTTGTTGCCGCTCTCCAAGCAGCCGGAGAGGCGCCGCTGACGGCAACGGATTACAAAGGACGGCGGGTCCACTCGGCCGAAGATGATCAGGACCAAGGGGCTCTGGTGGTGTTGGAGGGAGATAATCTGGTCGTGGGCACCCTGGAGGCAGTCCGGGCGGTGATCGACGTCTAGGACGGGGATCGTGATCGGGCATCAGGTGAGGTGCAGGCCGCTCTCAGCGACCTTGATGATGGGCTGATTCGATTGGTACTGGAAGTCCCCTCCGGGGCGCTCCAGGACCAGTTGCCCCTCGGTGACATCCCCTTCCTGGGCGACAGCGTCGAGAATCTGCCGGCGGTGCTGGGCGCCGTTCGGGACTTGGCGCTCGTTGGGTTGTCCCTGGACCAGGACGGGCAGGACTTGAAGTTGAGGGTGACCCTGAACTTTGGAAGCGCCGATTCGGCAACCGTGTTCGGCAATTTCCTGGACGGCATCTTGAAACTCGTTTCGGGGGCGAGTCCCGACGCCCAGACCAGGGAATTGGTGGAGCGGCTGCAGATCGACGTTGATGGAGACGGAGTGGCGATCAGTCTGGAGATTGCCGTTCCTGAGCTGAGCCAGTTGTTTAGCGATTTGGTTAGCGTTTCAAGTGCCGAAATGTCAGTGGTGGTTCCCCCGGCGGCGCCTAACTTGGATCCCGCCTATCGAATAGTGACCATGCCAACCGCGAACCATGTCCCTGATGGGGATAGCGTGGACTACAACACCACGCCACCCACCTCGGGCGACCACCTGGTGGGTTGGGCAGACTGCGGTTTCTATCCCGGGGGACTGCCCGACGAGCTGATAGTACATAATCTGGAGCACAGCAACATCGTGGTCAGCTACAACCTGCCCGCCGGCGATGACGTGGCGCGGCTCCGCGGCATCATGGACGGTCTCGGCTTGGCGGCGGATTGGGGCGTGACCCGGTCCTACGACAAGATTCCCGCGGGCACCGTGGCCCTCGCCGCTTGGGGCAGGCTGGACACGGCCCAAGGAGTCGACCGGGGCAAGATCGAGCGCTTCTTTGATGCTTACGCCGATGCCCTGGGGCCGGAGCGTATCCCCTGTTAAGGGGTGAGGACCGAAGTCCATCCGAGGCCGCCGGGCCGGCTGCGGCCCTTCGGAATGGCCGGATTCCGGAGTGGTCTTGGAACGCCCGGCTGGCTACTGGTGGAGAAAGTGGGAGAGTTTTTCCACTTCGAATCGCATTTCGTAACAAAGATTTAACATTTTGGTGTGAAAGTTTGGCTTTTGGGGCTACTCATATTCTAAATAGCAGGTTATAATACTCTACTAACTTGGCAGATACGCTTGGCGGGAGAAACTTTTCCAAGCTGGCGGGGCCGGCCTTTTGCTATTGGAATCCGGAGAGCCGAGACCTCGGGCCTTTTGAGACCGTAATCGATTGTGATATATTTATCAAATAATTATTCGAGCCCTCGATTGCGGGGCGCTCCACGGGCTTGCGAGCAGGCGGCCACGGTTATTCGTTGGCGGGCCCAGATGCGAGACTCGTTGTTCGAAAACCTTAAGCCAGGAAACACCAGATGAACCCATTTAAAGAGCTGGCCCGGCAAGGGCTGTATTCGCCCGAGCAAGAGCATGATAGTTGCGGCGTAGGTGTAGTCGCTAACATCAGGGGCGAGAAGTCACACCAGATAATCGGTGAGTCACTGCAAGTGCTGGTCAACCTCGGCCACCGGGGAGCCGCCGGCTGCGACCCGGAGACCGGCGACGGGGCCGGCATCCTCATCCAAATGCCCCACCGGTTTTTCCGGGCGGAAGGTTCCCGGTTGGGCATCGACCTACCCGCTGATGGGGACTACGGGGTCGGCATGGTGTTTTTACCCCCCCAACCCGAGAGTCAAGAGAAATGCCGGGGACTGGTGGAGCGGGTCATCGAGCAAGAAGGGTTGGAGTTCTTGGGTTGGCGAGAAGTGCCCGTGGACCCCAGCAAACTGGGCCGGGATTCCCGCCGCGTTTGCCCCAGTATCTGGCAGGTGTTCATCGGCCCTGGCTCCCGGATCGACGGCCGAGACCAACTGGAGCGAAAGCTCTACGTGGTCCGCAAGGTGATAGAACACGGCGCGGAAGATTGGGGCCTCACCGACGAAGAGGCCGACTATTTCTATATTTGCAGCCTGTCTTGCAACACCATCGTCTACAAAGGCCTGCTGTTGGCCCACCAGATCTTGGGGTTCTACCGGGACCTGGCCGACGAGACGTTGGTGAGCGCCTTCGGGCTGGTCCACTCCCGGTTCAGCACCAATACCCTGGGACACTGGAAGCTGGCTCACCCCTACCGGTATTTGGCCCACAACGGTGAGATCAACACCCTGCGAGGTAACCTCAACTGGATGCATGCCCGCGAGGCCCAGTTTCAGTCGACGCTGTTTGGCGAGGATATGCGCAAGATCCCGCCCATCATGACAGCGGGGGCCAGCGATACTGCCAGCATCGACAACGCCCTGGAACTGTTGCTCATGACCGGACGGGACCTGGACCACGCCATGCTCATGCTGATCCCTGAGGCGTGGGAGCAGCACACAACCATGATCCAGGAGAAGAAGGACTTCTTCGAGTACCATTCCTGCCTGATGGAGCCGTGGGACGGCCCGGCGATGATCGTTTCCAGCAACGGGCGCAGCATCTGCGCCCTGCTCGACCGGAACGGCTTCCGCCCCTTCCGCTACACCATTACCAAAGACGACAAGCTGGTGATGTCCTCGGAAACGGGCGTGCTGAACATCCCTCCGTCGCAGATTAAAGAGAAAGGCAGGCTTCAACCCGGCCGGATGTTCCTGGTCAACCTTGAAGAAGGGCGGATTATCGGTGACGAGGAGTTGAAGCACAAACTGGCCAGTCGGCAGCCCTACGGCCAGTGGTTGAACGACTACAAGGTGGCCCTGGATGACCTGCCTGAACCGGCCGGCCTCGCCGCCGCGTCTTCCCCAGGGGCCGGAGCTAACAGTGACGGCCGTTCCGATTTGCGGCAGCAGAAGCAGGCCTTCGGTTATACCATGGAAGAGCTTCGCATGCTGACCGCGCCCATGGCCCGCCACGGCGCCGAAGCGGTCGGCTCCATGGGGAACGACACCCCCCTGGCGGTGTTGTCCGACCAGAACCAACTGCTGTTCAACTACTTCAAGCAGTTCTTCGCCCAGGTGACCAATCCGCCGTTGGACGCTATTCGGGAGGAGTTGGTGACCTCCCTTCAGTCTTTCATCGGCTGTGACCAGAACCTCTTCGAAGAGACGGCAAAGCACTGTCACCAGTTGCAGTTGATGTCACCGATTATCTCCGACCGGGACCTACAGAAGATCCGGAAGGTCAATGTTGGGGAAGTCCGGTCCATAACCTTGTCCAGCCTGTTTGACGCCCTGCACGGGCCGAACTCTCTGAAGTCGGCCTTGGACCGGCTGCGCGCCGAAGCATCCCGGGCCATCCGGGATGGCTACAGCATCATCATCCTTTCCGACCGGGGTGTGGACCGGCAACATGCTCCCATTCCCAGCCTGCTGGCCACGGCGGCGGTGCACCATCACCTGATCCGCGAGGGCACCCGCACCAAGGTGGGGCTGGTGGTGGAGTCCGGCGAGCCTCGGGAGGTGCACCACTTTTCCCTGCTCATCGGGTACGGGGCCGGGGCCGTAAACCCGTACCTGGCCCTGGCGACAGTCCGCGAGATGGCCGCGGCTGAGGAGTTGAACGGCACCAAGCCGGATTACGCCGAGAAGAACTACATCAAAGCCAACCAGAAGGGCGTCCTGAAGGTCATGTCCAAGATGGGCATATCCACGGTCCGGAGCTACCGGGGGGCCCAGATCTTCGAGGCCATCGGGCTGAACCAGGAGTTGGTCGACGAGTATTTTAGCTGGACCCCATCTCGAATCCAGGGCATCGGCTTGGACGCCGTCGAGGAAGAGGTCCTCCAGCGGCACCGATCCGCCTTCGAATCTCAGCACCCGTCCAGCCAGCGGGAGTTGATGACGGGTGGTTTCTACCAGTGGCGCCGGCACGGGGAGTTTCACCAATGGAACCCGGAGGTCATCGCCAAACTGCAGGACGCGACACGGTCCAACAATTGGGAGACCTACAAAGAATTTGCCAGTTTGGTCAATGACCAGAGCCAGAAGATGGCCACCCTGCGCGGGCTGTTGGAGTTGAAGAAGACCCAGGCTGCGGTTCCCTTGGAGGAAGTCGAGCCGGCGTCGGAGATCGTCAAACGGTTCGCAACCGGGGCGGTGTCCCTTGGCTCCATCAGCCGGGAATCCCACGAGACTATAGCCATAGCCATGAACCGGATGGGAGCGCGGAGCAACACCGGCGAGGGTGGAGAGGATTTCCACCGCTACACCCCCGACGCCAACGGCGACTCTCGCAGCAGCGCGATGAAACAGGTGGCTTCGGGGCGGTTCGGCGTCACCGCAAACTACCTGGTCAACGCCACGGATCTGCAGATAAAAATGGCCCAGGGCTCCAAACCCGGCGAAGGCGGCCAGTTGTCCGGGAACAAAATAGACGAGTACATCGGCTGGGTCCGCCGGACAACCCCGGGCGTGGAGCTGATCTCCCCGCCGCCTCACCACGACATATACTCCATCGAGGATCTGGCTCAGCTGATCCACGATTTGAAGAACATCAATCCTGAGGCCAGGATACACGTGAAGTTGGTCGCCGAGGTGGGCGTGGGCACCGTGGCCGCCGGGGTAGCCAAGGGTCACGCCGACGTGGTCCTCATCAGCGGCCACGACGGCGGCACCGGCAATTCGCCTGAGTCGTCCATCAAACACGCCGGGCTCCCGTGGGAGCTGGGCATTGCCGAGACCCAACAGGTCCTGGTTGCCAACGGGTTGCGGGGCCGGATCGTGGTGCAGGCCGACGGCCAACTCAAGACAGGCCGGGACACGGTTATCGCCGCGCTGCTGGGGGCTGAGGAGTTCGGATACGCTACTGCACCCCTGATCGTCAACGGCTGTATCATGCTGCGCAAGTGCCACCTGGGGACCTGCATGGTGGGTATCGCGACTCAGGACCCGGAGCTGCGCAAGCGGTTTACCGGCCAGCCGGAGTACCTGGTCAGCTACTTCAACTTCGTGGCCGAAGAGATGCGAGAAATCATGGCCGAGCTGGGCTTCCGCACGGTCAACGAGATGGTGGGCCGGGCGGACCTGTTGGACGCCCGAGAGGCCGTCTACCACTGGAAGGCCAAGGGAGTAGACCTGGCCCGGCTACTCTACCGGCAGCAGCCCAGAAGCCCCGACGAGGCGGCACACTGCTGTGAGGAGCAGGACCATGGCTTGGACCGGGCGCTGGACCACCAGTTGATCGAGTTGGCCGAGCCGGCTTTGAATAATAAGGAACGGGTGAAGATAGAGCTGCCCATCTGCAATGCCAACCGGACCGTCGGCGCCATGCTCAGTGGCAAGGTTGCCAAACGGTACGGCGAGGAGGGCCTTCCGCCCGAGACGATCAGAATCAATTTCACCGGCTCGGCGGGTCAGAGCTTCTGTGCCTTCCTGGCCAAGGGGATCGACGTTCACCTGGAAGGGGACACCAACGACTACTTGGGCAAAGGGATGACCGGAGGCCGCATCGTGGTCTGCGCACCCAGCGATGCCAGCTTTGTCCCTGAAGAGAACATTTTGATAGGCAACGTGGTGCTGTACGGCGCCACCGGCGGCCAGGTATATATTCGAGGCCTCGCCGGCGAGCGATTCTGTGTCCGCAACAGCGGCGTGCACGCTATCGTCGAGGGAGTTGGGGACCACGCTTGCGAATATATGACCGGCGGAGTGGTGGTGGTGTTGGGGCGAACGGGCCGCAACTTTGCCGCCGGGATGAGCGGGGGCATCGCCTTCGTCAACGATGAGGACGGCGACTTTGAGATTCGCTTCAACCCGGGCCTGGCGGACCTCGAACCGGTCACCGACCCCGAGGACGTGGCGACGCTCAAGCGCATGATTGAAGAGCATTTGAAGCTCACCGGCAGCGGGCCGGCCCGCCGAATCCTGGCTAACTGGGACGAGGCTCTGCCCCGGTTCAAGAAGGTCATGCCTAGGGATTACCGGCGGGTACTGGATGAGGCGCGGGCGAAGGGCAAGACGGAACTGCAGGCGACTCACCATGGGTAAGCCCACTGGATTCATGGACGCCGGGCGCCAGACACCGGAGAGGCGGCCCGTGCTCGAAAGAACCGAAGACTACCAGGAGCTTTACGTGCCCTGGCTCGATGTCCAGGCGCAGGAGCAGGGCTCCCGGTGCATGGACTGTGCCGTTCCCTTCTGCCATATGGGATGCCCCCTCGGGAACGTAATCCCGGAGTTCAACCACCAGGTGTACCTGGGCAATTGGGAACAAGCCCTGGAAGTACTCCTGGCCACCAACAACTTCCCCGAATTCACGGGCCGCGTGTGCCCCGCTCCGTGTGAGGCTTCATGCGTCTTGAGCATCAATGGCGACCCGGTGACCATCGAGTATATCGAGAAGCAGATCGCCGAACGGGGTTTCGCCGAGGGCTGGATCAAGCCTGAGCCTCCCGAGGCGCGCACCGGCAAGAGAGTCGCGGTGGTGGGCTCGGGTCCGGCGGGACTGGCGGCGGCCCAACAGCTCAACCGCGCCGGCCACTCAGTCACCGTCTTCGAACGGGCCGATCGGATCGGCGGCATATTGGCCCTGGGAATACCTGACTTCAAGCTCGACAAGCAGGTGGTGCGCCGCCGGATCGACCTGTTGGCCGCGGAAGGGGTCACCTTTAAGACCGGAGTCGACGTGGGAGTGAGCTACCCGGTGGAAATGTTGCTGGCGGACTTCGACGCCGTCTGTCTTACTTGTGGCTCGACCCAGGCGCGGGACTTGCCCGTTCCTGGCCGGGAGCTGGGCGGCATTCACCTGGCCATGGAGTACCTGACGCAGCAGAACCGGATATTGGATGGCGAAGAACTCGATCCGTCGGAGCGTATCACCGCCGAGGGCAAACGAGTGGTGATCTTGGGTGGCGGCGATACCGGAGCCGACTGCCTGGGCACGGCACTCCGGCAGGGCGCCAATGTCGTTTTCCAGTATGAACTCTTGCCTGAACCGCCCGTGGAGAGGCAGCCCCATAACCCCTGGCCGCAGTGGCCCGCCGTCTTACGCTTGTCCCCGGCTCACGAAGAGGGCGGCGTCCGAGGCTATAACGTTCTAACCAAGGCATTTATGGGCAGCAACGGCACGGTGGAGCGGCTGCACGCCGTCCGGGTCCAGTGGGACCAACCGAGCAATAATGGCCGGCCCGGCATGAGGGAAGTTGCGGACAGCGACTTCATCGTGGAAACCGACCTGGTGCTGCTGGCGATGGGATTCCTCCACCCGCAGCATGACGGGATGCTGGCCCAAATTGGGGTGAAACTGGACGGCCGGGGTAACGTGAAGACCGACGGGAACAAGATGACCAGCGTCCCCGGCGTATTTGCCGGTGGCGATGCGGCGCGGGGACAATCGCTGGTGGTCTGGGCTATTGCCGAGGGCCGGGAAGCAGCCCGGGGCGTGGACTCCTACCTGATGGGCAAGAGCAACCTTCCCCGGTCTTAGGCGGCGGGCTAGCCTCGGCCGAGTTCAACAATACCAGCCGCGCCGGGCGCGCCGGGCTTGTCGTCGTCCGGGCCGGTGGGACCGCCCCGCCGGGCCTTGGCGTTCCACTCTTCGATCCGTACCTCCACCATCGCGGTAATGCCGAGGTCGGCCGGCGGCGGCGGTTCATAGTCGCGGCCGATGGCGCGGCCGGGAAAGTAACGGCGCACCATCCGGTCCAACAGCTCAAACTTTTCAGACTGATCCGTGATGGCTGTGGCCTTGCCGAACAGAACGACACTCCGGTAGTTCATCGAGTGGTTCATAGCCTTTCGTGAGTAGACCAGGCTGTCCACAAGGGTCACCGTTACGCATACGGGTACCCCGTTGGCGAGATGTTCGAGGGCTCGACTCTTGACCGCGCCGTGGAGATACATGCGGTCCGGCTTCGCGAGATCGTAGTGGTAAGAGAGGGGTATCACTACCGGCTGGCCGTCCTGCACGAGCCCCAGATGCGCCACCAGACCCTCCGACAGGATATCGGCGGCCTCGCCGGGTACGGCCCGTTCCGGATGAGTCCGGATGCGCGTTCGTTCGGTTACTTTCATCTTCTGAGCTACCCCCTGGGTTGCAATGAGTTGCTATTGAGCCCGTTTACCGTGCCTCGGGCCGCCGTTACTGCTGCGGCATTGTCAGGGACCGGGCTGCCTCGGCCACCTGGTCCGGGTCGACCAGGACCCTGGCTAAGACCAGCGAGCCTTCCCGGTCCAACGCCAACTCCCCGAAGGATAGATCCACTCCCTCCTCGATCCGTTCCAGAGCCGTTTCCAGCGCCGCCGTCGCCATGGACTCGTCTTCGAAGCTGGCCAGGCCGTAGAAAACCACGGTCTGGTCCGCTTGCAGGCCGGCGCTTACCGCCGCGCCGGCGCAACCGGGCAGGTCGATTATCGCACCCAGTTCTCCCAGGTCGCCGCAATTGCGGATCACGGTGGCGGCGAAGCCCGAGGGTAGCTGATCGACGAGGCCCCGGATCTCCGGGTCGTCCAGCAGGCTGGGTTGGAGTCCGTCGAATACGTCCAGCGCGCCTTTGACCAGTTCCACCGCCGGGGCCCCACCCAGGGGTGACCCCGAGGCAAATACCACCGTGGAATCATCGGCCTCGCCGACGGCCAGCGTCAACCCGAACACGTCCATACTCCAGACCCGATGCTCCCGGTATGCCTCGGGTTCCGGGCTGCCGACGGATATTCCAAAGCCGCTGGCCACGTCCAGGAGGGCTGAAACGTCGAAGGACCCATCCAGCACGGTGAAAGCTCCTTGTCCACCTTCGCCCGTGGCCAGCACCAGCCGGCTGACTAGCCCGGTGGCCGCACTCGGCAGCGTCCCGGCCAGCCCCAGGGATTCCAAGCTGAGGGCATCCTTGAGCGCCTGGCTACTCTCCAGGGCCTGGGCATCCATGAAAATCGCTGAGTTGTACCCGCTGGGCACCACGGAAAGCAGGTGAGACAGTTTGGCCAGCCGGTCGGGGTCGGGCGCGGGCAGAGAGATGTCGCCAAGTACCACCACGGTGGCTGGGACCGGCGTCGGCGTCGGCACCGGGGTCGCGGTCGGTGTAGGCGTGGCCGTTGGGACCGGCGTGGCTTCGGCGCAACCAACCAGGGCCACCGTGAGCAGCAGGGCAAACAGCAGTCCGGTTGCACGGCGGGGGAACCGGCTCATGATCTCTCCTCCAGGGATCGGATGCTCGATGTGTGCTCGAGGTACTCCCGAATGTCCAGGACCTGGATGGTGTTGGTCGTGCCTGAAACACCCGGCAGGAACCCATGAACTATGGTTACCACGTCCGTCTCGTTGACCAGTCCGCTTTTCAGGGAGGCTTCGACCAGCGAGGCGACCAGGTTGGCCACATCCCGCACCGGGGGAATCAGACCCACGGGAAACAGTCCCCAACCCAGGGATGCCCTTCTCAGGGTCGTCGCGTCATGGGAAAAAACGAGTATGTCGCCTTCGGGCCGGAATCGGGAAACCTGAAAGGCAGCCCGACCGGTACTGGTGACCACAATGGGCTTGGCTTGGAGGTCCTGAACCAAGTGCGCGGCGGCGGCGGCGATAGCCTGGGTGCGGCCGCTGGATTGGAGGTCCTTGTGATAAGGGTAGACTCTCTCGGCTTCCCTGATGGTGGCGTCGGCAACTTTGATGGTCTCCGCCGGGTGCTTTCCGACGGCGGTCTCGTCGGAAAGTAGAATCGCATCGCAGCCGTCCAGAACGGCGTTGGCGATATCGGATATTTCAGCCCGGGTTGGGTTGGGTGAAGCCACCATGGAGCTGAGTATCTGGGTTGCGATAACCGAAACCTTGCCGGCATCGTTGGCCTTCGAGACCACCTGTTTTTGAACCACCGGCACCCGTTCCATGGGGATTTCCACGCCCAAGTCGCCCCGTGCCACCATCACTCCGTCAACCGCTTCCAAGATGGCATCCAGGTTGTCGATGCCTTCTCCTCGCTCCATCTTGGCCATGACCGAGGCCGTGCTGCCGATGCTGGCCAGGTAGGTCTTGGCGTACCGGATGTCCTCAAGGGTCCGGACGAAGGAGATCGCCACCCAGTCGACTTCCTGCTCCACCCCGAACCGGAGGGCGGCCTTGTCTTCATCGGTCAGCACCGGCTCGTGGATGGTCACGCCTGGCAGATTGACCCCTTTGAACGATGACACCGTGCCGCCGTCGGACACCCGGGTCTTTACTTCTAGGCCGTCGGTCTCAATTACCTCTAACCGGACGGTCCCGTCGGCGATGAAGACCTGGTGGCCGGGGCGCAGGTCGCGCAGCACGCCGGGACGGGGGAAGGGCAGAATGCCGGTCCGGCCCAAACCGGCCTCCGCGGCCAGCGTCACTTCATCCCCGTTATTGAGGTGAACTGGTGCCTCCAACCGGCCCAGGCGCATTTTTATGCCGCCGAGGTCTTGGAGGATGGCCACCGGACGCCCTTGCTCCAGCGCCAACCTCCGCAGCGTGCGTATAACCTCCCCGTGTTCCTCGAAGGTCCCGTGGGAGAAATTCAGGCGGGCACAATCCAGGCCTGCTGAAATCATTTGGGCCAGGGTCTCCGGGTCACGGGAGGCCGGGCCGATGGTCGCGATGATCTTTGTTTTTCTCATGAAAGCTCGTGCGGCTTCAACCCAGAGGGCCTAGGGAATCTTGCGATCCCCGCCGCCAGTTGAAGCGAGTTCCGGGGGCCGGCGGCTTGGCTGGAACGGAGTCTGTCGCCGCTTGAGCTATGATACCAGACGCGCCGCGCGATTTGGACGGGTAAATTCCCCGAAAACTCCCCCAATTATGGCCGGAGCGCAGCTAATTGGAACTTGAATTGGTAGACTTTGCGGCGGGGAAATCCCCCTTTGTCCCCCTTTACCAAAGTGGGAAACAAACGGAGGTTCTCGGCGGTGCCGGTTACCCAATCAACCTGGTTTTCGCGGACGTCATTCCAAGCCATACGCCCTCGCGTCGAACGACATTTTGTGGGAACCGAGTTGATTGGGCAGGAGGATTGAGCTGAGCTTTCGGTGCAACGATTGGGATTGGGGCAACACAACTCCCGGCGTCCGTTCTCGCGGTGAATCACAGGTCTGCCCCGGCGGCCGGCGGGGCGCTCGCGGACGGGCTGCGCAGTGCGCCGGTTCAGGCGGGACGAAAAGCCAGAGAGGGGTTTTCCGGGTCCAGCTCTTCCAAGTCCAGGACCAGGTCCAGGCCGGTCTCTATGTCTTGAGGGTTCCGGCCGTCCACGCCCAGGATGCGGGCGCTCACCCGAGGGCCTTCCTCCAGGGTCACCACGCCGGTGCAATAGGGGTTGTCGCGGCCATAGCCTTTCTGGCCCATGTATACCGGGACGATGGAGATGCAGGTAAAGGTGCTGAGCCGGCCCTTGCCGCTAAACTCGTGCCACTCCATGTCCTTGCTGCGGCAGGCGGCGCACATCGGCCGGGGAAACGCCGACAGGGCGCCGCAGGAACGGCAGCGCACGCCCTTCAGCCGCTTTTCCCGGCTCAAGTTGGCGAAATACGAGGCTGCAGTAAATCCGGTGGTGTTGTCCGCCATGTCGCTTCCTAGCCGCGCCGCAGGATGTTGACCACGCAGGTGCCGCCGGTCCCGCCGACGTTGTGGGTCAGGCCTACCTCTGGGCCGGGGCCGGGCAGCTGCCGAAGGCCGGCCTCGCCGCGCAGCTGGTGGAAAATCTCGATTACTTGGGCGACCCCGGAAGCCCCTACCGGGTGCCCCTTGGCCTTGAGGCCGCCGGAGGTGTTGATGGGCCGGTCGCCGTCCAGCGCGGTCCGGCCCTCGTCCAGCGCCCGGGGCCCTTCGCCGGGGGCGAAGAAGCCCAGGTCTTCGGATGCGATGATCTCGGCGATGGTGAAGCAGTCGTGGACTTCGGCGACCTGGATGTCCTTGGGGGTCACTCCGGCCATTTCGTAGGCCTGAGCCGCCGCCGCCTTGGCCGAGGCCAGGGAGGTCAACTCCTCGGCGTCGTGCAGGGGCCGGCCGGTGGCCTGGCCCATGCCGGCTATCTGCACCGGCTTGTCGGTGAAGTTGCCGGCCAACTCCGAGGCCACCAGCAGCACGCAGGCGGCGCCGTCGGTTATGGGCGCACAGTCGTAGAGCCGCAGCGGCCAGGCGATCCAGGGGTTGGCCTGAGGGTCGTGCAAGAAGTCCATCTCGTTCTGCCAGGCGGGCACGGGCTGGCCCCGCTCTTGGGCCCGGGCCTTCCGCCGTTCCATCAGGTCGCGAATGGTCATGTTGAACTGGGCCTTCGGGTTCAAAGCGCCGTTTTGGTGGTTCTTGATGCCCACCTTGAGCAGGTGGTCCAGGCTGGTCTCGTACCGGTCCATGTGGGCCTTGGCCAGGGCGCCGAAGATACCGGGGAAGGTCAGCCCGGCGGGGACTTCGTAGAGGGCGTCGGCGGCGGCGAAGAGCACATCGGTCACCCCGTCAGTGGGCAGATTGGTCATTTTCTCCATGCCGCCCACCAGCACGATGTCGTACATCCCCGAGGCGATGGCCATGATGCCCTCGCGCAGGGCGCTCCCGCTGCTGGCGCAGGCGTTCTCGACGCGGGTTACCGGGATGGGCGTCAACCCCAGCCAATCGGCGATGATGGGAGCGGTGTGGCCCTGGCGCTCGAAAAGGTCCGAGGAGAAATTGCCCACGTAGGCGGTCTCGATGTCTTCGATGTCGAAGCCCCGGTCCATGTGGTCGATCAGGTCATGGAAGGCGTCCACGAACAGGTCGCGGCTGGTCTTGTCCTTGAAGGCTCCGAAGGGGGACATGCCCGCGCCGACGATCGAAACAGGCCTGCCCAGGCGGCGTTTCTTGATGACCGTTGCCATACCCCTTTCCCTCCCCGGATGGTTGGAGCGCGATCTGGATCCAGTGTCTCTTGCAATTATGCTGGCGGCCGCGCTGGCCCGTCAACCGGCCTGGCCAGGGTACCTGCTGTTCTCGCCCGCCGCCCCGAAAAAGGCGTGAAGGCCGAAGCCCCGCGCGACTAACCAATTCTCGCCTCGGAGTCGCAGCGGCGCTCGGCGCGGCCATTAGAGCAGCGACGCAACCGCCTTGATCTCCACCAGGAACTCTTCCCGGACCAGTCCGGCGACGACCAGCAAGGTGTTGGTGGGGTAGTCGGCGTTGGGAAATATTTGGGGGAAGAGTTCGGTGCGAGCCTGAATAAAGGATTGTACCGAATCTCTCCCGACCAGGTAGGTGGTGAACTCCACCACGTCGCTGAAGGAGGCGCCCGCGCCCTCCAACACCTGTCCAATGTTCTGGAAGACCTGACGGGTCTGGGCGGCTACGTCTCCCGCACCAGCCAGCTTTCCGGCGTCATCCACCGGCACCTGGCCGGCGATGAACAACAAAGAGCCCGCTTTGGCCCGCGCGGCCATGGAGTAGGCGCCGATGGGCTGAGGCGCCCCGGAGGGGTTGAAGGTCGTTCGCTGATCTGGTGTCATTGTCTGAGCCTCCGGGAAGAGTCCGGGTGGGTGAGGGGGCATAGCCGGGCTTATTATAGAGTGGATTTCGCGACGGGGGCCAGCTTGCAGCCACGGGCCGACCGCGGCTACGGCCATGGGGAGCGAGATGTCCTTGTTCCAGCGGTGCTGCAGCCCGCGGTGACCCGGCGAGTGTGCTATTCGGTGCCCCATGGTATACTCGGCACCATGACAGGCGAGGCGGCCAGGCCCCAGATAGGTGTGGGCGTCATATTCGTGAGGGACGGGCGGGTCTTCCTGGCCAGAAGGCTGGGCGCCCACGGCGAAGATACCTGGGCATCGGCGGGGGGCCACCTGGAGATGGGCGAGTCGCTGGAACAGTGCGCCCGCCGGGAATCCATGGAAGAGTTGGGTGTGACCGTGGGAGATCTGCGGTTCCTCTGCGTGAGCAATATAATCGCCTACGGCAAGCATTACGTGGACATTGAGTTTCTGGGAGATATCGACGGCCAGGAGCCCGGATTGGCCGAGCCGGATAGGTTTACCGACGGCGGCTGGTTCCCGCTGGACAGCCTGCCCCGGCCCTTATTCCACGCGGTGGAGTACGCGCTGGATAGTCTGCGCACGGGCCACAACTACTATCCAGGCGGCGCGGGTCCATTCGCGTGACCGCTGGGCGGCCTGGCTCATTTGGGGAGCCGGCCCAGCCCCCTTTTCCTCTGCAAACCCTGAGGCATGCTTCCCTAGGGACCATTGAGGAGGTTCGATATGGCGGCCAAGAAAGGGCGAGGCCTGCTGATGGTCTACGCCGACGTGCGAGCTGAGGACGAAGATGAGTTCAACCGTTGGTACAACGAGGAGCACATCCCGGAGCGGCTTGCCATCCCCGGAGTGCTCGACGCCGCTCGCTACGTTGCCGTCCAGGGCGGGCCGAAATACCTGGCCTACTATGAGCTTGACGAAGCCGAGGCGTATTTCTCAGACGCCTGGCAGTACCGGCTGAACAACCCAACCGAGTGGACGAAACGCATGTCACCTTCCGTGGTCGGAATCAATGCAGTGCGCAACGTGTACCGGCTGATCTACCCGGACGACGTATCCGAAGAGACGGCCCAGGCCGGCATGGCCCCGGCGCTGGTGGTGGGCCGGATGTCCGTGACGGACGAGGTGGAGGCCCTGTTCAACCAGGAGTACAACACCGAACGCATACCCCTCTGCTCCCGGGTGCCGGGCTACATTCGGGGCCGGCGCTTTGAGGCGGTGATGGGCGAGCCCAAGTACATCACGTTGCATGAGGTGGGAAGCGCCGAAGTGCGCGAGAGCCAGGCTTGGCACGTGTGGCGGAACGCGGCGCCGCCCCAATGGTCGGAAACCGTCCGCCCCCAGATGACCCACGCTCCGGGCTCGCCGGGGGTTTACACCCGAATATTCCCGGCCTAACCCGGGGCCTCCTCGCTCCGCGGCCAGCCTCGGACCCTAAAGAGATTCAAACCTCCTTCGGACCTCCGCGGGTGTGGATGAGGATCTCGTCGGGAGCCGCCGGACAAAGCTGGCTCCAACAACCGAAACCCGGCTTACGACTCAGGCCGGTAGCGTTTTCAGCTTGCCTGAACGCAGACCGGGCCCCACGCCTGACGGCCGGCCAGGCGTACCGATGCGGGGCGAGACTAACGATTTTCGTCTGACCGGGCTTAGTAGACATAAAATTGACGTATATTGGTGAGGGAATTACGGGTAACTCAGCTACGAATCTGGTATAATAAACCGGCGCTGTTGGAGGCGAAGCTCAAGCTTCGCCTTGCAACCTTCGGCTGATCCAATTCCTGCCCTTAGCGCAAATCCGCCCGGGATAGGATTATATGCAGCAACACTCAACATTGGGATACACCGCCAAGGATATACAGGTCCTGGAGGGGCTGGAAGCTGTCAGGATCCGCCCGGGAATGTATATCGGGAGCACCGACCAGCG